>Ga0209367_1002842_pt1 | contig 23178 bp, 13 predicted proteins | sample WorMetLIZISLAND2_FD_187412 | JGI IMG/M metagenome (GOLD analysis project Ga0209367, IMG submission 187412) | Marine gutless worms symbiont microbial communities from Max Planck institute for Marine Microbiology, Germany - Olavius geniculatus... ... | reverse complement strand
GGGTGGGGGGGGGGCGGGGTGCCCCCCACCGTATTGACTGGATGCATTTTATAACCAAGTAAAAATTCTGTCCAAAAATGCATTATTTCTGGATAAAATTTAAAAAAAAAACATTCTGGGGAATGGGCACAGAGCCCTCTTCCCATGTCCCACGGCCCCTAGCCCTTCTCTTCCGCTCCCCATTACAAAATTCTGGATCTGGCACTGTACACCAGGTTGAGTGGCGACGTGTTTTAAGTGTTGTGGGATCTTTAGTTTGATTAGATTACACTATTGTCGGGTTAATGGGAAGGGGAAAGCGTAACAGCATGTTAAAAATTTGTCGGGATGATGGTTTAACACACTCCGCAGTGCTTTTTATACCAAGAGTGTAGTTTCATCATTATATTTCACAGTAATATCACACAATAACAATATAATAAATAGATAATACATATAGCTAACAGCATCTGTTGGCCATATGGCAAGCATCAATAACTCAAATCTTTCACTGAATACGTCCTGTCAGCATTACAAACATAAACACATGAAAACACAAATATCGATACGTTTACATTACATTTAGTATGCAATGCGACGCTGAAATTCAGTGTAAGCTGAGTATGAAAGTATAATCAAATCAAGTTTACTCCGAAAAATATAACAACACAAATGCTGGACTAAACTTAGAGTAGAATAATCCGTTTAGAGTTAACATAAATTAACAAATAAATAAGGAACAGGATATTTATCCGGCAGCCGGATAAATAGCCTCACAGAGGCTATTTGTATGGCCGCCAGATAAATAGTCAGTGCAAATAAACCACAAAGAACTAGGCTAATTTACATGTGCAATACACAACACAGAAAAAAGCACAAATAACATTAAAACTATTATTGCAGAGCTATGCTAGCATATATACATCATCAGTTTAGCATATTATACAAAACAGATTAAAAACAACTAAAATATCCAGTTTAATTTCATGACAGTCTGATTGCAAAAAAATTACCAAATGGTCCATAAAAAAGCAAGCACCTATAACTTTTTTACATTCCAAACCAAATGAAATGTTGGCCGATTTTAGGCAAAAAGAGTGATTCCGTCTATCGCTACACATATCTCCATAGCGTGGTCTGTCTGTCTGTCTGTCTGTCAGAATCGTACACCCTGCTTAAACCATTTTATGGATTAAGATGCCATTTGGCAGTCATACTTGGGTGATTCTGTGACACTATTTCCCCAAAATGGAAGACTTTTGGCCTCAGATTTTATATTTTTGAAAAAAAAATTCCAGCAAAAAAAATTTTCAGACAGGCTAAAATTTAGAGACTAGTTGTCCCCCCCAACACTCCTCCCGTGAAATCACTGATTGGCATAGTCTACGAAGGCCACCATACTGAACAAGATTAATGAAGCACAACTGCCATGGATAATACGTCAAACACAAACAATATTCTGCAGAAAAAATGGAAACATGATTGTCACAATTGTACATTTCACACAAACATAGCGAACAAGTTTGGGATCAGTTAAAATTTAATGCTGAGCTGCATGTGTATGAATAAACACCCAACAGAATACAGAATGAAACAGTGTTTCATTTTAAATAATTTTTAAAGCATTAATGCACTGCGTTAATTTTTATAATGCATTAATTAACGCGTTATTAATGCACCCAGGCCCGTCGAGAGGGAGAGTGAGGGGATAAGTTACCCCGGGCCCAGTGACGTTTGGGGGCCCACCTGTAGAATATAGAAAGTTAAAAACACATTTTAAACGTATAATCAACAATAACTGCCATCATAGCTAGCATAAAAATCTATTAGCTTGTCGTCAAAATAATTATTCATTTACAGTAGTGACAGAATGGCAACTAGTTTAGTCACTCAAATTCATTTGATTGTCAAATAAGTGCAGTTAAACGAAACATTGGAACTTTTGCTTCACGGAATTGAGTAAATTAACATAAATTTACATATGTGTGTTAATTATTTTAACGCATATTAATTTTTTAATGCATGTTAATTTATTAATGCATTAATGTGTTAATTAATGCGTTAACTTGACAACTCTAAAAATCATATGTCACAATGTAGACACCTTGTGCATATGTGCAACCCAATTTCTGATGAGACTATCACGGTACCAGATACAATTTGTTGCTGTCAAAAAATTCACAAATCACGATGCAGTGGCATGTGTTTTAAAAATGTAAGTGAGGAAGCAATCTTCCAACAGACAACTGCAAATTTGCCACAAAGGAGATAATGAGTGCTCAAAGTTTCAATTTTGCCCATAAATATCCACAAAATAAAGGGTTTTTGCATTTTTTGACCAAAATTTTCCCACAAGAAGAAATTTTTCCGACAATTCTCTGACAGCTCAAATATATATTTGCCATAGTGGATCTGAAATGCCACATTTTTGGCCCACAATCTCAGTTTACTGCACACATTCACAAGTACATAACAGCAGTTAAAAACACCCAGAACAAATGACTTTCACAAGTTTTCTAGCATGCCATTTGATAATACTGCGGTACATGTAAAAAGTAGTTTTTCAAGATGTCGGCTGGACTAGACACTCTGCTCGTTTAACCTAGAGAAAATTCTGCAGCGATGCTGAGACTCAAAGATCCAAGAAATTGCCTGTTCCGTCTGCTGAATGCGATTCATGAACCTCATCCTATCACGAGCGAGTTCCTCCCAATGACCGACTCGAGCGGCCTGATAGTCGGCTGACCATTCCTCACTGTTGGATAAAACGATCTCAACTGGCGCTTCACTGGAGAACCGAACCTGAACACAGTCCACAGGTGAGTAAGCAGAGTGCCGAATGTTGGTGACAAGCCTAAACAAATACCAATGTAATTTGGCAAAAGGTGTTATTGCTCCTCATTTTTATTCACCAGATGGCAGCAGTTTTCACTGAGCCAAAGCTAAAGCTGAACGCTAAAGTCTGTACTTAGACCACAGTTCAACTAAACTTTGGTCTAAGTCTACTGACTTAGACCAAAACGATTAAAAATGGCGGAAAAGCAGGTAAACCTAACAGGAAATAAATCAACTATTTACGCTTGGACTTGCTTATTTAATTGCGCCGTGCACGAAAATAACGTAATTACGTAACATCTGATGTCACTGCATATTCACTACAGCATTTATTTTTGGTACCAGACTGCTTTAATTTACTAAAATATCCGTACACGTAGGACTGTAAATAGCCACCATGTTTTCGCTTAGCTAAAGTCAAAAGTTGAAGTGGATTTAGGCTCAGCGAAAGTTAAGCCCTAAAGGCTAAAGTTATCTCTTCCACGCAAATCGAACTGACTTTAGCCAGGTTAGTTCGGCTCAACTTTGGTCTAAGTAGGTAAGTTTAGGCTCAGCGAAAGTCTCAGCAAAATCACTTCACTTTGTCACAATGTCACTGGACTCCACAAGCAATACCTGCCAAACGACATCAGAATCCGTCATACAGTTTAAGCAGGATGCACAAATTTAACCGACAAACAACAGACACACTATAGAGAAATAGAGAAATGTGCTATAAAGTAATGTGTAGCAATAGGAGTAATCACTTGTGCTGCAAGAAGTGATTCTGCCAAAAGGGTAAAAGCACCGTATTAATCATGGAATTAAACAATAAAAAAACTGCTATACAGTACATGTAATCGCCATATTTCAAGACTGTCAAAGTGTCATTACTAGATTTCAAAAACTACTCAGCACATTAAATACAGCAATATGTGCCTGTTAAATTTCATAGGGTATGACAGTGTTTTTCAACCTTTTTGCTGCCACGGAACCCTACACAAGCGCGAAGGTCACTCACAGAACCCCATGCAGTGATCCGTGAGTCCAGCGGCGTATGACGTATGCGAGGATGAAGCTATGGGGTGTCTACGGACTCATTTCCTTAGCAGGGCACTGAGGGCAGAGTCGTCATGAAGACAACAAAGCAGACAAAGATGACCAATATAAAATTTGACCGCATTAGTAGGCCTGCAGCAGTATGTTATTGTATTCCAAACACGACGAGCGAGGCGGTCATTGACGGCCGCTTAGTCCCGCCACCAACCCAGAAAATTTATCACATGGACGCTTTTGGGAAAGACAGGCCTACGAGTTTTTTAATTTTCGTTAGCTGAGTTTTCAAAGAATTGAATTAACTAAGTAAATGGCCTCGAACGATTTCGTATCCATAACCCTAATCAAGACGTTCTTCTTTTCTTCTTCTTCATTTCCGACAATGCCTTGGAGTTAAATAATGTCGTGCATAAGAAACTGACGTTATAATATAGGCCATTAGGCCTAAAATGCAAATATATATGCCAAAATTTTACTAACAACAAAAATGATTCAGCACAGTAAGTCTATGCAAAAAAGACACGTAGAAACGGATTAAAACAAAAGGAAAGATCCCGAGTATTTTTGCGACACTGTCTGGCGTGATTTCGCAAGCTAGGTCATTTTTACTGGCCGGCTGCGGAACCCTTGGCAGATGCTCGCAGAAACCTTGGGTTCCGCGGAACCCCGGTTGAAAATCACTGGAGTATGAAATGCCAGGAGCAACAGCAATGTTTGCCATGTCAATGTTAAAATCACGTAATGCCACTAGCCTTTGTCGTGGAGCCAGGCACATACTACAGGGTGGGCCAAAAAACCGGACTTGTTTGAGCGTTGATATCTCAGCGATGGTTACCTGTAAAAAAGCGTGTGATATGTCGAAAGTTTTAGAATGTTGTAGACAAAAAGGGCCAAACTTGCATAGCAAATCATTTAAATATTCTTTCCATAACTTGCATAAATCTTCATTACCCCTGAAATTAGGCATTTGCCTGCACTCCCATGTGCCTGAGTTCATTGAACTCAAAAACTCACTGCCAAAAAGTCCAGATTTAAATTCTGTGAATTATTCAGTGTGGGGCATTGCAACAAATAGCATGGTCACAAAATTTCAGTAACTGATGAGCTAAAACATGTGCTAATCGAATTCTGGGCTCAGCTGATCCTAAACACAATGACTCCAGCAATAGATCAGCTGCCTAAAAGGACTGATGATGGTTATGAATGCAAAAGCTGGGAAACTGCCTATGTCGAATTTCATCTAAACTCAACATATGTAGTAATGATTGTATATTTCACTGCATACTGAATGAAAATCAACTGAATTTTATGTGTTACTGCCAATTTAGCATGATTTTAGGGGTGGGGCAGATTTGTGTAACTCAGGCAAAAAATATTTAAATGCTGAGACATGCAAGTTGTACACTTCTTCTGTACACAATTTTGAAACTTTTGGCATATTACGCATCTTTCCATCAATAAACATCGCAAAGTTACAAAAGCTCAAATATCCATGTTAAATCCATGTGTCACAGTCAGATTTGGCAGAATTTTGGGGGTGACGAATATTTATGCAAATTAGGCAAAGAATATTTAAATGTTTCATTATGCAAATTTGTCGTTTATTCTTTACAGCATTCTGAAACTTTTGACGTATCACACATCTTTCTACCGCTAACCATCACTCTGAGTTATCAATGCTCAAACAGGTCCGGTTTTTTTGGCCCACCCTGTACATAGTAATCACAGTTCTAAGTTATCATCTGTCATAATCACTACATATTATTGCTATAATCAATCAATTTTTGTTCCTAGCCAACTTTTTTTTTTCAAAAAAAACCCAACTATCTAAAGATGAAAAAGACACTGAAATATACATACATGCTTCGTATGATTCTGCCGAGATAACGACTTTATCTCGACATCATCGCCACTGTAGCACTGCTTCCAAGCATCATTGACTCTTCTCAGTGTTCCTGCTGACTCTGACTCAACTTCTACTGCTGTCGAATCTAATAATGGAGAAGAATCTAATAGCAAAGGCCAACAACGTGACTGCGTGACAGGCACGATTGACGTCGGTGGAATATACAGACCGTTTATCTTGAGCGGATCAAGATCTATCAGAAAACACTGAGAAATGGTGGTACAATGGGTTAGGGTATTGTCAGCATCTGAATCATCATCTTCTTCGCAACAGTTATCAGATTCATCACTGGTGGCTGTGTCCACATCATCATTCCCATCATCATTGTCACTGTCTAAGGAATCGGAAGCATCACTGTCAGATGCACGAACAAAAAATGACCAGCAGCCGTTTTGTTTTTCATCTGCATGGCTTGACTCAGCCAGAGAAGATCCAGTGCCTGTGGAATGTGCTGCGGCTGTATCCTTATTCCATGACTGTGCAGCATTATCATTGCATCCATCAACATCATCATCACTGTCCTCCTCAGCAGCAGGAGTAGAAAGCCTGCCTGTATTTATGTGGTTTGGAATAATTTCAATGCATCGTAATGACACATTTTCTGGGTTCTTATTGCAGGAAACATTCATATCATTCTTTCTGTGCTGTGCCACTTCAAAATCATTAACAGCATTAAAACTGGACCGAAGAACATCACTAAAATCATTCCCTAAACTGGAATTTCCACCAACAGTTTCAGTTTCACTCTGATGCTGAACAGACAGATGACAACTGACAAATGGCTTATATTCAGGATTCATACTGCTACAACTATTGCAACCATCACACACAGAAGACTCAAAACAGAGATGTCTGAGATGATAATATGTGACACTGCATCTGAATGTATGCTGAAAACAAGCCATCAGAAACTGAGCATAAAGGAAATCACAAGGAGCAGTAAATAAACCCAACCCTGGCAACAGCGTATTATATAACCGCAGCATGTGACGCCACCAGATCCAACTAACAGAAACTGTTGATAATGGTGGTAAACAGCATGGGATAACCTTACTATACGAAATGCTGCGGCAACAGTTTTGATAAGGTGCACTAAGATGCAATTTTGGCAAAGCCAAATGTGGTGCTACTATCCTTGCATCATCCATGATTGTTTTCAGTTTATCACAAGTTTGTACCGGGGTAATAGCAGCAATGTATCTGTTTGCGACTGTCCAAAAACAAAAGCTTCGTTGATCCTGGCAGTCTCTGTACAAGTTATTCTCTTCAACGAAGTAATTCCGCTCAGATTTACAACACAGACGAAGGTGAAGAGACGAACAGAGCTGGATAGACGTATCCAACAAGGAAAACGGCAAACAACTACGTCCAACGACACGGCTATCAGTTCCTCTGTTATTAGCTGTACAAATACCGATGATAGCACCCATAGTTTCAGCGTCCACTGCGCAAATCCTTATCATCTGAGTTCAGATGTTGATCGAGGATGACGAAATTCGCAGTCAGTATAACAGCAGTTCGTAGTTTCGATGTCCAAAACGACGACAATCGCTATTAACGTATTCATGGCATTAGTAGTTAAAGTAGCACGATGTTCGTAGCTCGACTTGCGACGAAGAAAACTTCCCATAATCGCAATAATCTGTTTCAATCTTGTATCTTTCGCATTCTGAATAGCAGCTTGTTTACGAGAGCCTTCCGTGAATACGACATGCTAACGGTGATTGGTTGCTATAAATAGATGGCAAATAATTGCCTACGTCACGACTCTCGATGAATCACGGGCACTGACGCAATAGGTATGTAAATTTATTTCACGTGCCCGTGAATAACAGAGCCACGTACTGCACGTAGTCTGCGATTCTGCGTCACGAATCCCAAAAATTTCAGAAAAAAATAAATGTGCGATTTTTGGCCGACCGTTAAGGTCGATTCTTTGGTACAATATGTCGTCTGTACTCTGTAGTCTGTCTGTATGTCTGTCGTCTGTAACGCATGTATTGTGGCTAAACGACATGCCTATAGTTTTACAGGAAAAACTCTATTACACGATTAATTAACCCGGTGTGACGGGACTGTCGACTCTTCGCACAAAAAAAATTTACGATCCAGTGGTCCAATAACATTTTCAACTTTAGAATTGAATATAGTGGAATAAAAAAAGTGCGTTTGTATTGTAACCGACAAGTCGCCTCGCCTTATCTTAATAAGAAGCCCAGGTATCGCTAGGAAAAGCCAACCGTACCGCCGCGGTACGGTCGGCTTTTCCTAGCGATAGCCGCCTACGTCCGAAGCCCAGCGTCCGAATTCCAGTCACGGAGAGAAAGCGCAGTTTGTCAGTTCCATGCACGCTATAGGCCTAGACCTATATGTTAATGAAACGCTGTCTCGAAAGCTATAATGAACGCTAACAGACATTGCACGTCTATATAAACTGCACGTGAGTGAATCAACAAGAAAAATATCGGACGCAGGTTTTGCAAATAGGCCTATATTTGTCACAGTAAAAACGCTTTGCTCGGGAAGACACGCTACAGTCTATAGGCCTACAGTTCCTGTTGCAGTAGCCTACTGACCTTCAAAGTCATTCAAGGTGAATGATTTTTTTATGTCATCTGAAGGCCAATATGTGACTTCTTATTAGACTCGTGATCGATAGCAACTTTGGCTCCATCTCGCACCGTTTAGCCGCAATAGCGCGTAACGGTCCTCAAGATCATCAAAGGTCAATGATGTTTATCTAATCTGTTATAAAGCGTATGCTACTTTGCATTAGTAACCTAGGCCGTATCTCTCACCGTTTCCCAGATACAGCCAGTGCAAATTACAGCTTTAAACATTCAAAATTGCGGCCAAACCGCTGCAAATGGGAACATGGTTACTATTGACAGTTTATAAGAAGTCGCTATAACGCCATATCCATTAATACCATTGCAGACCCCCTATGACTTACTGTTTAGCTACAGTACCGCGCGATTGGCATTGCACAGTGCGTTATGACCCTTCAAGGTCATCCAAGGTCAATGATTTCCATACGCAACATCCTATTAGTGCCATATCTGGCCGTATCTCTCACCGTTTCATAGATATGGCCAGTTTTCTGTTAAAAACGCACATTTTCCCACCCCCTTCATTCAACCCCCAGTTTGAAAATGTTCCCCTTGGAGTAGATGGCTGAAATTTTGCATGCCCGAGTTTAAGACCCGTGGCTAATTATTCGTTTAAAAACTTTTTTCTTGCTCTTTACTCGTTAGCCACAATACATCCGTTACAGACGGACGGAAAGACGGACGACAACCATAACAACAGCTCGATCTTTACTAAAGTACGGTCGGCTAAAATCGGTGAAAGATAACGCCAAAGCTACTAATTGATCACTAATAGGAAGTCTCTTAAGCCCTGTTAGATGACACATGCACAAATCATCGACCTTAGATGACCTTGAAGAGTGATTTGCCTATACACTCTATTATGTCAGTCGTGCATTATTGTGGCTGAACAGTACGTTGTAGGGGTTGGCGATAACATACCGTTGAATAGGGCGATGACGAGTTCTTATAGGGTGTCAATACTAACCATATTTCTATCTGCAGCGGTTTGGTCGCAATTTTGAATGCAAAGTTTCTGCCTGCAGCCGTCACTCATGTGCGCCGAATTATCATATCGCATTTTAGCGTTGTCAGTAGCGTTTGATTTTATAGCAGCGACACCACAGCGTGTATGCGACTGTACTCATTCTGACAAGAAATCTGAGCTAATGAGCTGATCGCAGGTAATCTTATCTATCTCCATCTATTTTATGGCAATTGGCAATTCACTCATTCGCAGCTAAAAATCGCCAAAAAAGTCACTTTAAAATCAATATTTTACGGCTCAAGGTCATTCAAGGTCATCGATGTTGACATTCCTAAAAAGCTCGTCGCAATTGCCTGTTATGATAAGCAACATGTCTGTGCCTATCTGCAACCGTTTACACGCTAGACAAGCCAAGGGAGGATAAGTAACCACTTTTTAGAGAGGTACCCCTCTTTGACACCCGCGAGCGCAGGCCTCCTTGAATCTAGAGGGTCCGGACTTAAACTGCTAAAATCTACATTCAATGCTGAAAATTTCGTATGCAGGTTGTCTTGGTCTATTTAACCATTTCGGCGGAATTCACTCTTAAAATGCGTGTCGCAGCACAAAATTGCAAAAAATAACTAAAACCCCCTATTTTGGGGTTCAAGGTCATTCAAGGTCATCGATGTTAACATTTCTAAGAAGCTCGTCGCCAGTGCTTGTTATGATATGCAGCATGTCTGTGCCTATCTGCAACCATTTTCACGTTAGTCGAGCCAATAGCAGTAGAATAACGTCTTTTAGAAGGGATGCCCCTCTTTCGCCCCCTCGTTCGTGAACCCCTTTCAGTTCACCAAGTGGCATGAAATTTTTGTCACGAAATACTAGAGACACTTGGGTATCATATGGTAAAAACCCGAAGTCTTTATGTCACCTAGTCTTGCATCGGTACCGGGTCGTGACGGAAAGACCGACAAACGGACGGACAGACAGACGGACAGAATTACCATGGCTAATACGCGCTATAGCTAGCTAGCTAGCTAGCTCTCGCACGTAAAAAGTCGCTTTCTCGACCGCAAGTCGGACGGACCTCTTGTTCAAGCCCAAATTTAAAAATGTTTCCCTTGCATTGAATCGCTAAAATTTTGCATGCGAAGAGCTGTGGCACCGCGGGCTAAGTTTTCCGGTATGACCTATCGTTTAGCCACATAGACTAGGCCCATATGCGTTATAGACCCAGGTTCGACCTTAACGGTCGGCCAAAGTTTGACAGTTAACTGTAAACAAGGAAATTCGAAAACCTTGTAATTAATTCCTGCTGTAAACGTATATATTGTCTTGCTCAAGATGCAAGAGCCTTGCATCTTAAGCGTTTATTTACTAATTATTTTAGCAAAAGGCGCACTGAGAAGTGATTGACATTGACATTGCTGTTGCAAGAGTAAGAAAAGCTGAGCGCAAATGAAATATACTGTAGGAAACTGGACCTGTTCTCCAGCTAGATCAGCCACTGTAGGAAGCTGACTACGGACAATATTACTGCTGGCGATAGGTGCACTTAGAGTAGGAACTGGAACGACCGGAAATGTATTGGGTCGCTGACGTAAGTAATATGGATGGTCGTCCATTGGGCCTGTTTAGGAGATCCCTCCGAGATTTTTCCAGTTCACCTACGTCTCAGGGCTCGTCCACAGATAGTGGATTAGGGACTGGTTTACTTACTAAATTCCTACTTGCAACGACCGACCAGGGATAGATGTACGCTAAAGTGAACTAAGGTTAGAAACTGAAACAAGACCTAGGGGACCTTTGGGAAGATACATGAATTTGGCATGAAGAGAAAAACAGTAAAGTCCCTAGAACTGGGTAGCCGAAAAGTAAACAGGAAGTAGAAAATGCTCGCGACGCACCTGAGGTATCGGATCCGAGAATAAGAAGTCAATATCAGCGACAGGTAGGCCTAAACAATTTTCTTCGTCGTCAGTATCAGAACAAACAATCGCTTCGCCACTGAAGAGTCGCGTTTGTCCGGCAGCAGATAGTACAAACAAGATTCTTCACGCAGGACGCTGCGCCAGAAGAACCGCTCAGTGAGCTGAGCACGCCGTTCCTCGAGCGTGTCCAGACCAGCCAGCATCAGTGACATCTCATAATCGCTGTGCGCAAATATTATCATCATCGCCCTTCGCTGTATCGCCTCTCTGCTTCACGAGGCATAGGCCTACACTTTTTCCTTAGAAGAGCAAGTTTATGCATGGAAAACACACGTTGTGCGTGATGTTATCTCGCAGACTCCGTAGACAGTTTGCTTTTTTCAAGTTTTCCGGTCGCATGAATTATGAACTTAAATGTATTGAGGGATCCTTGGTTAATATCATTTATCTAATTATTTCGTTTTAGGGGCCTAGCTAATCATGCGTTTAGCGCATGCGTCGCGCGTAAAACGGATGGACCGGATTTTGGAATTTGTCTTTGGTTGGGCTTCTTGCATGGGATAGGCAAACACGTGGAGTCGAATGTCACTCTGATGTGACTTGAAAAATCAAAATAGATGAAAGTCGATGTGGCACGTGCAACAGTACCCCCTAGCTGGCTTATTTCTACACAATGCACACATCTCTTGCCACGACACGTCCATACAAGCCGGTAGGCGAAATGGCTCGCGACGGCTAGCGCAAAGTTGAAAAGGCTCGTTTAAAAACCAGGGCACTTGGCTGGAGCCAATGACTGACAGAATGAGAGGTGACAACGCGGTGCCAGACGGGCCTCTGACGGGGGACATGCGAGTGGCAGTCCTCTGAGGTGATGTCGACTGTCCAGACCGCGGAGGACACGAAGAAAGTCGGACAACTGTTGTGGCCGAGTTGGAGCACGTGGTTCCCTATTGGTGGTCAGTGATGACCACGCGTCTATCTTGCGCGATTATGGATATACGAGGCCTCAAAGATATTGAGGTCACGACCTTGACCTTTTGGGGTCAGTGACGTCATCGGTCACGTGACTATTTGATCTGCCTACCCTGATTACGTTATCCTAGAATCAAACCGGTAGTGGATCTGATGTTCGGTTGTTGAGATATATCCTTCTGAAGATGCTGAGCTTCGATCGACGTCGTACGTACGGCCGTCCTTTGCACACAGCCACGCTGAACAATAATAAGGGCTAGCTTAGCTAACGCGCCGCAAGCCAATTTGCTTGCTGCTGCAAAAATGTGTTGTTCTCTGGGAACGCCAATGCCAGGTGTAACCGAGCTGTCCTAATGCAGTCGACAGCCTCTGTGAGACTGAGACTCCAAGCTTGAACACCATAAAACAGCTGTTATAGCTAGACTCGGGATGTATTTATATCCGAGCTGCGTGGCCAAAGCAGCCCATGCGTGAATGCTAAAGCTGCTGCAACCGCTGCTACCGCAGTGCTTATAGGTTGAAGATGACGAAGTTGGATTGAGTGGTGGTAGTTCGCACTTCGCAGTATAGGTCAGATTCGTTTTGTTGTCGGGTATGCTGCAAAACGTTAACGGACAGGATACGGGGGTCGTCGCACCTGTGTACGATGCGGTCAGTGGATAGAGATACGGCAACCGGAAATTAATCACCATCAGTTGATAAACGGCTACACAATGCCGTACGTATAGGCTATTACGTGCACGTATAACATCGCGCGTGACTGCAGACAGACAGACAGATAATAATTGACAGTGGATATAATAGTATCCAATCGTGCGTACATAACGTGTTGATAACTTGATACCGCGAACCATGCAGATGATGCAGTGACTACGTGTGCGCTGGGCTCCACTCCCGCATTGGGGGGACATTCACCCTTCCCTCGAGAGTGATGAAATTGAAAATTTTGGGCAGCCAGATGTCGTATTTTGTACGTGCCCGTAATCAAATATGGACAAAAGCATATTAGCCTACGTGGTCTTCCACGCCGCATTATGCAATTCACTGCGTCTGTTCGTCCGTCCGTCCGTATACGTGTCGTCCTACGTGAAACCGAGAATAAAAGAAGGGCGTGAGAAAAACCATTGTAGAAACTTTTATAGCTAGACGGAAACATTTTTCGGTGCAGCGCACTTTCCAAAAAGGTAAAAAAAATCATACGAAATTAAAACTAGGCCTAATTTCTAAATCGTTGAGAGGGTCACGTATCTTTTCTTTTCTTTTCGCGAACGAAGGACATCAGATTTTATTCTTTCAAAACACGTATTTGTCCGGTTTCGTGGTTTAACGTCAGTGTTGTTCTGTAAAGTAATGTATTCGAAATGAGTATTTCGTTCGTACTATTTCCAAGCAATAATAGGCCTGTATCATTTTCAGGCAGGCAACGGCGACTGCCTCCCTTTCCAGTCTTGTACGCCCTATCGCCTGATGCCATTACAGTCCTGCAACTGTGGCCGCGGCTAAACGGGTGAATGGCCGTGCTAAAATACAATTACCTTCGTGTGCCACGCTGTCGGCACTACACGTCGGTGAGCAATGGCATGCTGCATAGGTAGCGCGTTCGACTCTTTTTTAAAGTCAAGCACGTAGTCGCCGAAATTTCGTCATTATGGGCCTCATTAAACGGAAAATCAACGGCGAGTAACAGTTAGGCGATGGCTGCAACTGTTGGGTAGGCATATATGTTTCTGTCTTGTGCATTTTGTTTTTTTTTCTGTTTTCTCAATAATATAGGCGGTTGGGCTATCGTTTGATAGCGCTAGTTAGTCACAGAGTACAAATTTTATTACGCAACCTTCAGACGTTAGCATTGTCTGCTGTCTGTTTGTTCGACGGTTTTGCCATGCAGAGTTGCAGACCCATTTATAACTCCAAACGGAAGGGCACAAATATTGAAATTTATTCAAATAAATACTCTTATGTGAAATGCGTTTTGGGCTATGCTGTTTGTTATGTTATAGATGCTTACGTGTAAATATATTGTTATTGGTGGAATTCAGCAAAAATGCCAAAAATACAGCACACTTTTGCTTTTGTTTGCGTCACCTATGTAACGCAAACAATCTTAGTTGATTTTTTGGTCGCTTACTCACTTAAGCCCTACTTGCTTATAAGTCGACGCATTTTGTACGTGCGCCAGGTCGTGGGAGTTTCTGTAATGGCAAGATGAAGTGACGTCATCACATCAGCCATGTTGCTAGGCAACCATGCGCTTGACTCTTTCCTGTGCCTGTTCGTCTTCTTTCCGTCTATGCTGTGCTACTGGCGCGGCATCTGGGACCTGTACGGCGTCTATCTTTTCCCCGACGATCCGTTCCTGTGCGACTGGGCTACTTTTGGGCTCGGCTGTTGCGCGCTGTTGGGCTACTTCTATCAGCCGGCGGTCGACCACCTACTGCGACATGTCGGGTTTGTGGACGGACGAAGAACGTGGCTGGGTTGCGTGGTTTTCGTGTTGTTAAGTCGGTTGACTTTGTACGTCCACGCCGTGACAGCCATGGCTCATTGGCGCGGCGTTTGGCACCTGGCAAATCGCTACATTGACGCCGTGGTCGACCGAAAGACTGGCGCCATTGTAGGACTTATCGTCTGCTATTCTTCGCTGATTTTACTTCGCGCCTGTCACACGGCAATCTTCCCGCCGTTTATTGTCATCAACGACATGCGATCCGACGTACTCGTTCCCTGCACACGGCTACAAACAAAGGTATAACTCTCTAGAACAAGAAATTTGAGATAATGCTCACGAGACGCGCGAAAGTCTATAGCAGTTCAGGTTTATTAGTTTAGCTGAAAATTGGGGTGTTCACGCCAAGTTAATATACAAATACCAAATTCTCTATATGAATCGCATAACGATAGCAGCGTGGCGCCATCTTGTGAATGATATAGACTTGTATCGCAGCTCGAAATCGCCAAAAAATCTATAAAACCCCCTATTTTGGCCTTTAAGGTCATTCAAGGTCATTGAATTCGGCGCCAATCGAGAACCAGTGTACCACTTTCTATTAGTGATTAATAGTAATTCAGGCCCTATCTCGCACCGTTACTGAGATACAGCGACTTATTGGCCAAAAATCGCAAATTTTGCCCACCCCTCTCATTTAGCGCCCTCGTTCGGGGTGACCCCCCTCGAATATATAGAAAAGCTTTACGGTTCCTAGCTGAAACTGCAGGCAGCCGACGATGAAGATTTGGTGATCCTAGCTCGCACAGTTTTTGACTGATCCATTCGTGTGACAGACAAACGGACGGACAGACGGACAGACAGACGGAATTGCGATGCCTAAGACGCGCTGAAAGCAGTAACTGCTTTCGCGCGCAAAAACATGCCGGCCTAGTGCCCATGTATTATGCAGCCGCCAGCCCATCCCTGACCTTTGACATTTCGAGCGAAAGATTAACACTCTGGTTACTTCTGCCCTGCGGAACTTTCGTGACATTTTTTTTCGTTTTTTAATACGCATTGTTGTTTGTGTGTTATGAGTCTGTGCGGGACGGACGAACGGACAGACGGATGGACAAACAGATGGACGGACGAGCAGGACCCCTATTACGGCCCATCTGGACAGTCGTCACAGAGTTCTGTTTGCCACCTAACGCAAATGACGCAGGACGTTTGCGTACTTTTTACTCAAACGACGCGAGAACCAAAAGGGAAAGGTGGAATAACGGACCGGTATTAGGACCTATGTTTCTTGCGTTGCATAGGCCTAGTCTTAAGTTAGCGTTAGATGGAAAGTGGAATCCAGTCTTTAAGGCGCGTACAGAGCAACGTAACTGAACTGAACTGAAGTGAGCTAACATAGTTTTACAGTTCATTTCAGTTAAATCGGTCTGCACGCGATTTTAGAGACCTATTCTGGCGGTATAGAAACGAGGTCACATTATTTTACGACACGCATAGGCATAGCTATACACTATACGTTTGTCACGTACGCAATTAACGGCTGTCATATTGGTAGAATCTGCAGAGGCGTTTACAATGCGTAATGCCAGTGCCGGTAAAAGCCTTCGACTATGTACAGAATGATATCGATCGCCATGGTCACGGAAAATAAATCGATAGATAGCGCACATAAATAATTCATTAGTGCTGACTGACTGTTGACGTGCTGCTGCTCTCCAATATGTGTTTACTCGGGCGATGTGTTTCACCCAAAATTTGGGTATGTTTCTCCGAAGATTATAAGCTTCCGTTAGGGTTCTGAGGAGTGAAGACCCTACACTAATTATTCGCATAATTAACCTAATTTTTTGACCGCAATACGTTACAGACAGCCGGACGGACGGAAGGACGGACAGACGGACATCTTTTCGGTGGCAATACCCCGCTTTGAAGTGCGTGCATCGCGGCGCAGAAACAGCACTAATCGTCAATCAGTCATTCAACCAATCAAAAAATAACCATTTATAAGTATGGTTAGTGGCGTACAATAAGTGCCCAAAACCTTAAATAAAACCTAGGGATAATGTACGAATTTGAAAAAAAATAAATCAGAGTCGAAACGCTCTAACAAGTGGGCGGTAGTACAAGTTAAGGGATCAGAGCAGTTTACACTTTTAACGCAATGGCAAAAATGATCATGACCATTAGATTACGCAGTTACTGTCAGCAGTTTATTCAGTGAATGTCCAGTAAAATGGACTACCTTAGCACAAGTTGCCAGCGTAGTCACGGACGTAGGCCACCGACGTCTTTAGACAGTGCCTACTGCAATGTATTATGGGGTGTTTACACAGTCCAGCAAACGTCCAGCAAACTTCCAGCAAATGTAATGCTGGACGTTTGCTGGACGTTTGCTGGATCGTGTAAACACCCCATTACTGATTGCCCATTGGTCATTTCGTCAAAAACTTAACCATGTCAGTTCAGTTCAGTTACGTCGCTCTTTACTTACATTAGAACAAATATTCTAATTAATTGATCATTGATCGACTAATGTTTGACGTAACTATATAGGTGCTCTGGCGTAGTTGTCGGAGTGTTCTGGAGTACATCAGTGACTGTCTGTTGACCCAGTACATCATCCTGCCGCTGACGTTCGTCTCCTGGCGCTCCATGCTAACGCTCTATGACATTTTGCTAGGCGCCGACGTCGACCCACTCAGAGCTGATATAATCTCCGCTTCCACTGGACTCGTTCTCTGTATCGTTTGCTTCGCCATCGAAATCCCACTTGCCAAGGTATCCAATCGATCTACCGATTCTCTCTGATGCGTTCCGGTTGGACTCATGGACGTGTTAAAGCTTAAAATCGCGCCTATGATTCGAACTTCTGTTTTGACACATGTCGCGCTACAAATGCAGACTACTTACTTACTTAATGGTGTATATACATGTATAGCTAGTAAGTTCTCAAGGAAAACGTCTATAGGGTGTCGGACTTACGATCAACTCAGCCTTCCATTCCTACAGGGTAGGTAAATCGAGTACCGGCTTGTGTGCCTGCAGTTAAAACGGGTGCATTCACCTGTCATGTCGGGTAACAGATGACACTGTGTGATCTTATATGGTAGGTGACCCTCCGTAGTTTTGCGATGGTTTTTCTCATTTCGTTTAAAACATTTTTAGTCTTTTTTCGTTTATGTGCTAGATAAATTAAACTGCATGTCAGCTTGTCTGCCAGTTCTCAAGTGCTAGTCTTGTAGGCTTATCGTGTCGTATCGTGAAGTGCAATGTCCTGCCCTCTCCAACTTTTTTAAACCCATGATGCCGCTGCTTACGGTGTAAGGTAAGAAGGAAGATCCAGTATTATCAGGAGCTGCATCAGCAGCAGCAGCAGCACATAGATGAGGTCGTCACACCAGGCTGTTGCAGCAGTACTCGTTCCCGCTGCGTTCCTCCACGGCTCCTTCTGATCTACGACGATGCCGTCTGTTTGCTGCTGTTCGTCTGCGAAGCGTTCCTGTGGCGCGGCGTCTGGAATCTCAACGCCACGTTCATGCTGTCCGATCTCTTCCTCGGAGGATGGGTCAACCATGCCGTCGGCACGGTCATCATGATGCTGCTCCAGCTGTTCAGCTACGTCGGCGTATGCGGCTGCGCGCGAGACGACGACACCAACGCCGAGGAAGGTCTGGAAAATTTACACCTGCAGAAATTGACTATTAATCACGCGAATTATTCGCAAACAGACGACACACCAAGGTCTGGAATTAGACAGTGATGTGTTCTCGAAAACTTGTCCTCGTCCTCGAGGCGCCTTGAGGACAAAGAGCAGTGTTCTTGGCCTTGGTTCTGACACCAACAACGACGAAGGTTACTTAGGTTAGACAGTAATGTGTCCTAAAGCCTAAAATAATTAAGTAAGTAAGAAAGTAAGTAAGTAAGTACGTGCATATTTAAAGTGCACAATGTCATCCAGTGGCCGAATCTGAGGCACTTGGCTGAGCAGCTAGGGGAAGCAGTAGGCCTGCTGGAAACAGTGAGTTTTAAGGAGACGACGGAAAGTGTCTGCAGAGGTAGAACTGCGGATGCTAGAGGGCAGTGAGTTCCAGACTGTGGAAGATGCAATGCTAAAACCGCGGGAGGCAAAGGTTGTGCGGACAGGTGGAACCGACAGAAGATTAATGTTGGCAGAACGCAGAGAACGTGTGGGAGTGTGATAATTGAGAAGAGAACGTAGATAAGCAGGCTGAGAAGAGTTGAGAATGTTGTACGTCAGTGTGGCAAGTTTGAATTCAATGCGTTGATCAATTGGGAGCCAATGTAGATCCTGGAGAATATCAGATGAGCGAGTACCACGAGGGAGAGCGTGACTGGCAACAAATCTGGCAAGTGTATTTTGGACGCGCTGAAGACAGTTGATATTTTCTGAGTGGTGCCGAAAAGAAGAAAATTTGCGTAGTCTAAGCGAGAGCAGACCAGGGAAGAAGCGACAGATTTGGCCATATCATCAGTGATGGCCGAACGAATATGGCGGAGTGACCGAATGTGATAATAAGCAGATTTGCAGATGGAGCTAATGTGTTTATCCAAAGAAAGGTGAGAGCTGTAGAAATTTACTATCAGGCCTAATCACGCAATTAGTTCTTTAACAGACGACACCAACGCCGACGAAGGTCAGTTGCAACAACCACCAAAGTAATCTCGTAAAAGGCGAACTCAGTCATCGATGCAGTCACCTGGTGAACTATAAATCATCTTATTATTTTTTTCGTAAGTCGAAAACAGTTGCGTATTTTGGCCGGGCTTTTAATATCACAAAATTTTCCCTTTCCTTGAGGGGATATACGTAGTTGGACCCCTCAAGTGTACAGGTCAAATGTCATCTAAATTCGTCGAACGGTTTAAGCAGAGTGCACGAGCATGACAGAAGACAGACAGACAGACCACGTTACAAAGAAATGTGTCCCAATAGGCGGAATTACTCAAAAACGATTCCGCCTAAATATATGTATTAGTAATCAGAAATTGAAGTTGCGGCGAACGCGGACGGGTTTTTTTGGGAAGGGGCAGTTTAGGAAATGAAAAATAGTAGCTAAAGCGTAATTCGTTTAATGCAAAATAAGCATGATACAATGTTAAAGCACTTAATTTATTAATACATTTTGACAGTTTTTTTTTCTAAATTGGAAAATTTTTCTATTTTTAAGTCTTGGCTAAATTTTGATAGAAAATCATCAATGCTTGCGAGTAAATCGCATTTTAGCCGCGCTGGAAAATTCTTGAACCACTCTATGTAGTGAGCAGTTGGGTCTTCATTCGCCAGGACACCGTTCATGCGTCCGCGTGGACCTTACTGACGTTATTTTCGTATTGCATTATTTAGCAGCCAGTCTGTAAGCGGTAGCCTATGTGTGTTGCCGTCACATTGGTGTCATCGGAGTATCGTTTCTATGCGTGCTATCGCTGTATATTACTCCGTGATCCCTATGAGCATATAGATGTTGACACCCGTACAGCAGGGGCAGCAGTAATTTGCTGCCCAAACTATAGGGTCGAGGCAGCAATAGATAGTAAATAAATGCTGCCCGATTTTTGCTTAAAAGGATATTAAAACTGCACGCGGCCTTAGCGTCATAGGCATGTCGTAGGCTTATGTTAGGTCTGTGATCGTAAACTTTTTAGTTGATTTATCTGCCGGAGTATTCATGGGTATGACACTGCAACAGATGCCATCCGCTTTAACCCTTTTGGTAATAGCATGAACAGCATCCAGAAAATTTGCTGCCCAAAAACGGACAGATATCACGTGCGATCATGCATTGCCACTCAAATGCAAATAAATTGTAAGGAGGTAACAAGAAACGCAGCTTTTGCTAGGGAAGACGCGCTACTGTTATACACTTCCTGTGGCAGTACTGACATTTAAGGTCGATGATTTTTATCTTATCTGAAAGAGGGTATGCGATAGCAACCTTAGCCTTATCTCTTGCCGTTTAGCTACAATAACGCGTACTGACCTTGAAGGTCATCCAGGGTCAATGATTTCCATGTCATTTGAAAATTAATATGCGACATCATATTAGTGATCAGTAGCAATCTATGCCCAATCTCGCACCGTTTAGTTACAATACTTCTGTTAGGGCCTACATGTATGCGGACGGACAGACGGCCGACAGTGTAATTAATTTGGACTATGGGTTGCGCAATGCGCATGCTCTCAGATATTTGGGCGTTGGCGTTAAAGCCCTCCTTTTCTACTCCGATTACGCTGAGTGTTTTTACGTTCTTTTGTTTTCGAATTATGAGCCTGTACAGGACGAAGGAGTGATGGACCTTCGGAAGGACGGACGGACGGAACAATTTTGTAATGCGGCCAGTTAGGACGGCCGCATAATAATGGTGTAGTTGTACAGTAGTAGCCCACTGTTAATAATATTCAGACTTAGGCGTCATATGCGAAGCTGTATAGAAGACTGCGTAATTTAAGAATCTTTTTGGACTGCGCACAAGAACAAGTCATCCAGTTGGGAGTCCAGAATCATCTAGTTTTAATTTGTAATCTTTGTGTTTGTCGTTGCACGTTTCTTTTGTGTTATATTCTTTTTTAACCGTTGACGCTATGATTTTAATAAAAAAATATCACCTGATCTCCTTTCATATATGTGTGAATCGCTTGTGCATTGTAGACCTGTTGCAGGGCAGCTATTACTCAACGCTCTATCTGCGATGGTTCAGCAAGAACCGACAGGTATTAGCACATACTCTTGTGTAATTAATTACCTTTAAGCTATTTTAATTTTGACACACATCTAGTTACACTTCCGCCCCCCCCATGGTCTTTTGTCCTTGTAAATACAGTAGGCCTACATTGACGTCAGTGTAAAATAGTTCACCCAGGCTTTTTTTGCGGAATTTCAATCAATATTGACTGATTTTCACAATTATTCTTTCGTTGACATTCACGTAAAGGATTGCAAAAAGTGATCATCTGAAATGCGTCGCTGTGAAATATAAATACCATCAGGAACGTTGTTGCGCTAAGTAATTTGACTTTTTGCGCAAAATTTACAGTGTACAGTATTTAAACCAGTGCAGTCAGGTCATTGCTTTTTATGCGTGACATCATGACAATGCTTCGCGTGTCTTAGCTATCGTCGAGGCGTCCGTCTGTCCGTGTGTTTGTCACATCTTGGAGCTCTATTAAAACAGTGCAAGTTAATATCACGAAATCTTCACTGTGAGCTGCTACAAGGAGTCGTTTTTGTGACAAAATTTCGTGCTTTTGTGGGGGAGGGTATTCGCGATATTGTTCGAGGGGACCCCCTCCTTATTTTACCGCTACTGGCTCGTCTAGCGTCAAAACGGTCACGGATAGGCACAGACATGCTGCTTATCACAACACGCACCAGTGATAAGCTTCTTAGGGCTATCAACATTGATGATTTTGAACGACTGTAATAAGCCACCAATTTTTCGCGATTTTGGGCTGCGGCACACATTTCAAAAGTGGTTGAGTATTTGATGAACTAATGACTATACTAGAAAAGCAGTCAGAGACCTCAAACCTCCGCCAAGTGCTTGTCAGATTGTAATGTAGATTTCACCTACCGTTAATGTTGCAAAGTATTCTTTGATTACCGTATTAAATCACTAGGGAACTATGTGCGACAACTTTAAAAGACATTTTTGTTCAGCTTGTTTGACGAAAATAAACAAGCGGAAGTTTTGAGTGCCTTTCAAACTATAGTTGCATTTTCTACATTGACCCATAGTTCTATCTGACCTAAAAACCTTGATTCGACACAACATTGCCCTATTTAAAGCAATGTTAACGAAAATTTTAAAATTTTCGGATCACCCCCAAAATTGAATCACTTGAAGTTTTTGCCATTCCCGACATTCCCTAAAAATTTCAGAAAGATCTTTCCAGAACTTTTTGAGTTATCTTGCTAACACACAGACAAACAAACTCTGACAAAAACATAACCTCCTTGGCGGAGGTAATAATTTGGCAGTCTAATTCACACGCCAATAGCAGTGGCAAAACTTTCAGAGAAAAAATATCGCCGACAGACACTACAGGATGGTAACCGTGATAGTGTTGAAATTAGGGGAGAAAGCCCACTGTGCAAAGTGTCGTGGCTATGCAGACGTCAAGCACTGTTAATTGAGGAACCTGAGATAGCGTCGCCATATACTGTAGGTCTTATGGCTCGGGAAGGACTTTACGTTATTGTCTGTCCAATGCAATGCATAGCATTGGATAGAGTATAAAATCACCCAAGTGTCCGTCCGTGCGTCCGTCCGTGCGACCAACTTTTCTTAAGCTCTCTTCCTTCCACCTTCCCCTTTTCTTTTCCTTTCCCTTTTCCTTTCCTTTCTCCTTTCCATTTGCCTTCCGCCTCCCCTTTCTCTTTTCCTTCCCCTTCCACTTTCCCTTCCACTTTTCCTTCCCCTTCCCCTTCCTCTTTCCTTTCCCTTTCCCTTGCCCTTCCTTTTCTTCTTTCTCTTTCTTTCCCCCTTTTCCG
>Ga0209367_1002841_pt1 | contig 23181 bp, 16 predicted proteins | sample WorMetLIZISLAND2_FD_187412 | JGI IMG/M metagenome (GOLD analysis project Ga0209367, IMG submission 187412) | Marine gutless worms symbiont microbial communities from Max Planck institute for Marine Microbiology, Germany - Olavius geniculatus... ... | reverse complement strand
CAAAAAAAATTGGGGTTGTCGGAAAATGTTTTTTTTGTCAAAAAATTATGTCCAAAGTGCAAAACTCGGGGCTAAAAACCCCCATTTTGAAAAAAAATTAAAAGGCAAAATTGACATTTTGAAAACGCTGGCAGAATTTGTTGCAACTGTCTGTTAACATTTTGTCCGAAATTTGCCGTGTCTGTCAAAAATTACTTGTTTAATACAAGACGCCGCTGGATATATTACGTGACGTGTTAGACCCCTATAACACGACAAAAAAACGAAAGGCGACACAAACCTGGTACTCGGTTCTTTCGTCGAGAAGTTTGTCGTATTCCCGCCTCAAGTTGAGCAGACATTCTTTCAGTGACGACAACTTCGATTCCAGTTTCACTACAAAACACCATGATTCGTTAGACTAATGGTGACTTGTATTATCAATGTACAGTCATGGACGCATTACGGGTCTTGCCCGTCCGTTCGTCAGTAGGTCTGTCGCGTACGGGCTCTAAACTCGAGAACAAAAAAGCGTAGAAAACCAAAATTGGTTTGAACGTTCAAAAGATCAAAAGTCAAAGCTGTGCAGTAGAATGTTTTTGAGTGGAGGGCCAACGGATTGTGTTTTTTGGACTATTTCTAATTTTCTATGCACAACACAAACGTACAGTTAGCCTGTTCTGTAGCCTTGAGGTTAGCTCGTGCGAGTTTCTCCCAGTTTATTGCTCGGTTCAGCTGTTCGCTGAGATCTTCTCTAACGCGCGACAACTCTTCGTATTTGCGCATTAGCTCGTCTGTACATACCACACACAGCCAAGGCCCACGCAGAACGTTGTTTTCTCTTGGTACATAATGCAGTCCGTAGTTATAATTATGCAAAGTGGACAAGCGACTAAAAACGTGAGTCGTGACATCCCGATACTGTTTCAATGTGTTAGTACCCGCTTATTCAAAGTTTTTTTCGTGGTCTTCTGATTCCGACGGTCTCGCGAATGGCGAATCGTAGACATGTAAAAATTATATTATGAGCCCTCGATGTAGCCTACTATAGGACATGCTATACCGTATCGCTGAGTTTTGCAATGGTCTTGCTGGGCCATGCTTTCCAGCTGAAGTTTCAAGTCGGCCACCATTTCCGCCAAGTTTGTCACCTGCTTGAGCTTGCTGTCTCGCTGCTGAATCAGTTCTTGTTTTTCATCGACCAAACTGTTGAGCATTTGCCGTAGATGTAGGACGTCATCGCTATCATACCATAACCATTGTACTGCCGTATAGCAGCGATATGCAAACCGATTAAAACCCACACCGAAACCATCATCATTTAACTTTTCAAAGTATGACATGTCACAACTTCAACTTCACATAAAAGTAATACGGCAAGAATAAACAAGTCGCAGAGAAACTGCACTGACAGTCGCTCTAAATATAACCTACACTGCGTCCCATAAACATCCCCGACATTTTCGACCGTAACTTAAAAACCAATTACCAGATTTTGATAATTTTCGGTACGAATATTCCTGACACAACTTGCCATCAAATGACTCTTTAGTTTCCCACCTCACCCAATGTATGCTTCTGCACTACCTAGGGAACACAGATCAAGCGAAATGTGTTGAAATAAACAGAAAACCTGATAAAACATCCCTGACATTATCGATCGTAACTTGAATAAGGATTAGCAGATTTTAATAATATTTGGCAAAAATATTTCTGATACAACTGGTTATTAAATAAGTGTTTTAGTTTTAACCTCACCCAACGTCTGCTTTTGCACTACATGGGTGGGGAAAACAGACCAAGCATAATACGTGTTAAAATAAACGAATAACGTCAATAAATTCCATCTATCCTAATCTGTGGACCCCAACAGCAGGTCTATTGGAAGGTTTGACTGTCCTGCAGCAGTGTATCTACCAGATGAAGTTTAGGAATGTTTGTGAAGTCAAGAAGCGACTGGTACAGAATGGATTGGTCTGGAGCAGAACATTATCGATACTGCTGTCAATGAATGGAGAAAGCGTCTCCTTGCCTGTGTTCGCATAGTGGGCCAACACTTCAAGCAATTTTACTGCCGGCAGTTGTAAAATAGACAACTGGATAAATTGTCAGCCAGAGTGTCAAAAATGTGAACAAAATGTGTTTTTACATGTTACGTTAATTAAGCAGTCATATCGTATTGGATAAAAAAGTGATATTTTGCTGGTTGTGTTTTCCCTAAGTAGTGCAGAAACAAACGCTGAGTGAGGTGGAAAACTAAATAGTCGTTTGATAGCAAGTTGTGTCAGAAATATTCTTACCAAAAATTATCAAAATTTGTTGATTGATTTTCAAGTTGCAATCGAAAATATCCGGGATGTTTTTTGGGACACAGTGTACATGTATATACGAACTGACAATACGCATGCACACGATACAGTAAAACAAAACCGATGCATTAAACAGTAAAATGATAAAACACTGAAAAACTAGTGAAATAAAAATATTTTCCGCATTTTCACGTCCATATTGTTTTCGCTGGAGTAAGTAAAGCATAGATTTTAAGAGGTCCTTATCAAGCCGCAACGCAGCAGTATACGTACAGACTCAGATCCGTCGAATCATCATCGTTGTCGTCATCATCATCATCATCAGCAGCAGCAGCAGCAGCAGCATCAGCCGGTTGTATCAGTGCGTCAACCGGGTGTCGTAGTTGCTGACGGTCCGCGCCGGCGACTGCAGGTTTGTAGCAGTAGTGGTTATTGTAGTCATCAGTTGTCGTTGTCTGCACGGCGACGTCGCTGGTCCACGTGTCGTCGTTGCACTGTCGTTGTTGTCGACGAGCCACGTACGCCGACGACGACGACGACAACGGCGTGGTAAGATCTGTGCAGTATAGCGTTAGCAGTTAGCACCACCACCACCACCACAACAACAACAACTACTACTACTATTACTATTATTGTGGCTTCGTAGCAGGGAAGTGGGGGCAATTGTTTACCCTTTAATTTTTTTGTTATTGGGAAATTGTCGGAAAATTTTCGTCTTAGAAAATTTGCGTTCAAAATTGCAAAATTTTGGGCCAAAAACTTATTTGAAGGAAATTTAGGAGCAAAATTGAAGCCTTGAGCACCGACTATCTCCACTGTCGAAAAATAGTGGTGTATGTCAGAAAATTGAAACTTCCTGCCTCCCTTCCCTCCTACGTTTTTCACCCACGACGCCTCTGGTCATTATGTCAATAACTTGTCGACAAGTCAGTAGCTGACTGGCTGATTTAAGGCAGGCTATACACTCGTATTACCTTTGATCGGCGACGGCTGCTGACGTTGACGCAGACGTACGTCAGCACATTCATCTGTCGTCGTGTCTATGCTCAGTTTTTCGGAGTAGTTTTGAGCCGGCGGCGACGTCGTATCTCGAGTAAGCAGTTGTCCATCAGGGACGTCACCCTGGGCCAGCTCATCCGCCGCCGGTGCAGTCATCACGCCAAGGCTGCTGGCGTAGACCGTCGACCGGCTGCATATACGACCCTGTTAAAAATTTTAAAAAAAAACTTAAAGAATGTGTAGCCTACAGTTTTTTTATGGAATACCCATCGCAAAGCTACGGAGCGTCACCTCCCTTATGAGATCACACAGTGTTCCTATCATCCGACACAGGAATTCGCCTAAACCCGAGCCAGACATGCCGGTACTCATTACTCAATACGCCGGAAGACTGAGTTGAATTGACATTGGTGTTTGTTATAAACGGAGCCAGTTTAACCCATTAGTGCCTGAATAATTTTACAGTTTGCCGTGAAACTAGGTGTCCCATTTTTGAGGACGCTAGGCATGAATGGGTTACGTAGTAAGCGCCTGACCAGAAGTCAAAGCTACGACCTTTCGGTGGTAAGTCCGACACCCTAACGTTATGCGATGGCAACAAGCCACCTAAAATGTACATCTTATACAAGTTGGTAGCGTCGTCGCAGGGGGGGGGGGCAGTGGAGAGAAGTGGAGGCGGAAGGTCAAGCTGCTCCACCCCTTAATTTTAGCTTGTGAAAGTTAACCAAAACAAAACTATACCTGAACAAAATCAAAAGTAAAACAAACTAAAACGTGCATTCAATTTTGTTTGATATGTCTATAGCACAGCCAAAACTGTCAAAAACTCACGACACTCGCATGGTTACTGTAAAACAAAATTGCATGGGAATTTCAGCTTTGTTTTGACAATATAGCCTCGCCTTATATAGGCTACCTGGTTACAAAATGTTGAGCGCGGGGTCTGGATGGCGTCGGCGGCGTGACTGCTGTTGACAGAGTCGCGTACAGTCGACGACGACGCAGACGATGACGCAGATGATGACGTTGACAGCTGTAGTTCAGACGACATCATCATCCAGTCTGTTAGACAATGACGAGGCTCGTCGACATGCGCCATCGTGTGACGGTAAGCTGAATCAACACCGACAGCGATGTACAAACCGGGGGTTCAGGCGGTTCAGTGAACCGGGGCCGCTGAGCTCCTGAGAGCCCCAACCAAAAACGAGGAAAGAACATGAGTGAAATGATACAATAATCCACAGTGCACACGTAATTTCCTGTAGCAACTAGTAGACGGCATCTGAAAACACAAAAAGCATCGAACCTTTTGCCGGCTGAGGCTTCACCACAGACCTCACTCGGGAAGCTACAACGCTCCCAGGTCCTTTACAGTTCGTGGGAGGGGGCTTTTACCCCCGCAATTGAGGGCGTCTAACTTAGCCTACTGTTGAAGCAGGTCTCCGCACTATAGCCTTGCTACGACACTGAACACAGAACTTCTCGCGACTGTCTGGCTATGATGTCGTCACGTCTTGTGACGACATGTATGCAGCCGTCCGCCTAGATATGCGCCCACTGCAGTGCGTCCGCTGTGCAGTGAGTGAACAATGCTGCGGGCGCGCGAGCGAACTGCCAGCCGTAAGGAAACATAAGCGAAAGATGTCAGGTTCTGCATGTTTTTACATCCGATGACCTTGACCTCAGTGACTTTTTGAACTCGCCAAAGATTAACAAGTTGTTCATGGACTATTGTTTTAAATAGGCCTACCAGTTACTCATGCCCCGGAAAGTGGAAACTTTCACGCAAATTAATTTTGGTTTTCTACGTTTGTTTGTTTTTGAGTTAAGAGGACGTGCGGTACAAACAAACGGACAGGACGGTCGAACGGAAAAACTGACCCCCCTAATGCGGTCTATTAGAACGGACACATAACACTCATGTGACTCATCGACGGCTTGCAGTTAAACTGAATGATAGCGTTTAACTTAAGCAAGATGATATTAGATCGCACAGAAAAAAGATCTCAAAATATTACAAATATCATGGACTCTGGAAAACGTCCTACGACTCTACTTAGACCTACCTCAGTTCGCTGCCGTCATCGATGCCTCTACAACTCTGTCTCAAATATTAGGTCGAAAAGTTTAGACTAAAAGCACAGAAATATAATGCCACTTAATGCTTGAAACTCACTATGACGTCATCAAAGTTTGACATCATGATGTACGCACACTTTTGGACGTACATTGGTAGCTTGATCGTATAACGGTAGGCCTACATGTCTGACTTAATGGTCGTTAAGTTCGATTCCCGGTCGGGACACCATCAGCTTGGTTACTACTTGGATAAGTGACTGTCTGCGCACAGGTAAACCATTTTGGCATATAACCAACACCAAGGTCAACTCAGCCTTCCATCCCTCCGGGATAGGTAAATCGAGTACCGGCCCGTCTGTCTGGGGTTAAGGCGGGGCGCGTTCACCTGTCGCATAGCAGATAACACTGTGTGATCCAATATGGCAGGTGACGTTCCGTAGCTCTGTGAGGTGTTCCTATTAAGAACTATACACCACCTTTACCTTTTTTTACCTTTACATAATACGAATAAACACAGGGCTGCTGAGTTATCATACTGTCAATGCAGGTGATTGGCCTAGCCCTATAGTCTCATCTCTCTCATTCCGTACTCTGCTTCTTCTGACTCCTCTCCTCATTCTTTTCATCCTTCATATCTCTTTCTCCTCTACTCCTTTCCCTCAATCCCTCCCTTCCTTACTTATAGGCCCCTATAGCCTACTTATTCGTATACAGAAAAGTCGCTACTCACTACTCGCTATAATAGTGTACACGTATAAGACCTAAACTGGCAGACTACAAGTAGCTTGCAACACTGTAAACGTCCGTTAACGCTAACGAATCATTGCAGAAATTTTTTTCCATATCCAGACGTTTTGCTTGGCACAATCTGTCGTGAAGCATAACTTGGTATAGGCTAACAGCTTTTTTGGCTCACGCGTTTAATCGATGTCATAGTCGTCTGGCATTGGCATAACAAACACTGTTTCAACTTCAAGGTCAAGTACGAGATTTGCCTCAGACAAAACTATAGCTGATGTCACTCGAACGTGCACTTACAAAGGCCCTCAAGGAGTGCTGACAAAAAGACGTTATCATAACTGTGTTCATGCTAACTTTATACAGCAGCCCCAACAATAAATAATGACAAACAGCTAGATACAGAATCATTAATTTGCACAGTCAAGAATCTACCTCATACACAAACACATGCATACCGGTACTCATTAATCATTACTTAACAAAATAGCACGCCAGACACAAGCTGGCTGAGTAAGAAGTTGTTACTTGACCAGACCACAAAAGTATAGGCAAATAGCAGTCTATGACTATCTTGTGCCTTTGTAACAATTTGTCACTTGTGTCACGTCACGGCATGTTAGAAATTGTCGTTGTTGTTACTATATTAGTAATACGATTATTTGCTTGCACTCAGTTAATAATATTTAGAAATAAGTCTCAAAAAATACTCAAATGTATGCAACTACTTTAACCCAACAACTAGTTTTTGGGACTTGCAACCCCGACCTGAAGTTCTCTTGAAAGTTTTGTTCTTAAAGGTTACACATATACTCATTCTCAGTTTAAGTCTTCAATCTTTCGTCTTGCAACTCTCAATTTGACTGACCAACACCATAAGTCATTTTCAGGTTAAAATAGAACAATTGACAAAGATAGCGTAAAAGAGAAAATAACGACAAGTACAAACAAAAGTAATTGGCATAATTTTCTCACTAGTTGGGTCATCATGTAAATATGCGGATTGGACAAAGTGCTTGACAAAATTCAGCATAACATTATAAATACAACAAGAAATATTATTAGATTGTAACCAATCTAATGTACTCCTCGCATGCATCATTTTCTTTTGTATTCTTTTAAAAGCTTTTTCATTCCTTTTGATTTGTATTAGAGACCCAGCGTCCAATTGAGACCCGTTAATATCATACTAACAGTGACTGGCGTCGAGGTCGTTATCGAAAATTGTCTCCCCATAAGTTAATAAAATATTGCCCAATTTTAGGAACTGAGAGGAAAAACTTTCCAATAATGGTCGATGACGCCTGTTGCCATTTGTGTTGCTATACCTCAACGCATGCATTTATCTGGCACCGTTGTGGAGATATGGCGCCTCAAACATAATGGGGTCACGACCTTGAACTTTTGGCGTCACGTGACGTCATCGGTCACGTGACCATTCGACTCCCGGGGGTCGACTTCCTATGGGTGGTCCATAGTGACCATGCATCTATCTGGCACCGTTATAGAGATATGGCCGTTTGAACTTCTTCCAGGAAGGCTCTTCCTGGAACAGAGGTCAGTCGTCGGTCGATCCTTAATATTACACTGATCTCATATACTCCTGTTCGCTACATTAGAAACATAGCAAGCAAGGAGTAAAAAATACAATGTACAAAAAATGTTTCATTCTAACATATAAATGTACAAAATAGAAAAAAATGTCTGAGGCTATGTTTCAGTACGTATGCAGAAAAAAAACCGTAAACCTCCATTTTACACTAATTTCAATAAAATAGTCGCAAAGGCATTCTATCACTGAAATTTCACAGTGGTGAGTAGCATCCCTCTACATTCCCACAATACACCCCTCATTGGCATTGTGACAAGACAGGAGAAATGACAAATGCCTACATTAAACTTTTGGCTGTCAAAAAATTGTTGGAAAATCTTTTTCTCTGAAAATTTTCATCCAAAAATGCAAAATTAGGGCGTAAAACCTCCATTTTTAAGCACTCTAGGGCAAAATTAAAATTCAAAGCACACATAATTTCCTCTGTCTGAAATTTGCAACAGTTGGTCGGAATTCTGTCACAAATTTGCAGTGTGTCAAAAAATTGCAACTTCCTGCCTGGCCACTTTTGTAACCCACAATGCCGTTGACACCGACATGCAAAGGCTGCTGATTTAATAATTTATACCAAACACTGAACTAAGGGGAAACTGACACATCAGGAAGGCTGCTGAGCGGTAGCGTGCATCAAATTTTCAAAGGTCATTCAACTCACCTGTGCGTATGTTTGAATTGTTCTTTGCTTATACGTAATTGCTGTGCCAAAGATCTTTTGAATGTATGTTTTCTTAGGTGGTCCACCGGTGTCTTGAAGTTTTGGCCAAATTTACCCAAATTAGTTCTATTTGTCAACCAGTACTATACACAGTTGACTGTATGTCCTGGTTAATCCATCTACCTCCTCACTGTTCTAGTAAAAAACAGTACATATTCTATGCCTATTCTATTCTATGCCTAAATAATAAATATTTTCTACGTTTAGTCTGCTAATGTCAATGCCATTTCTGTTATATGGCCAACAATTTGTGGTTAGCCCTGGTGCCAAACAGAAATAGCTGGGGACGCTAGGAAGAAGGTAGAAGGCAAGGTCGAGGCACTGTAGGTGCCAAGGGGGTGGAGTGTGGGGAAGGGTGTAACTTGCTGTGTACCCAAGGTTTTGCATGTGCTGGTGGATCACTTAAATGGCTTAATAATTCAACAATATTTTGCAGTGTACTTTACATCAACAAACAGAACAACTTTAGACTAGGGACAGAAGAACCTAAACAATTTGAAAATTTTTGTGATCTTTGATGCACCCTACTGAGCAGCACTGGTTGGATGGCGCATGGTGTAGTGTTTCTTGGCATACTGTTTGCTGGCGAATCTCTGTCCACAGATGCGGCACGGAAACGGCTGCGGCTCGACATGTGTACGCCGGTGAACATTCAGACTGCCGCTCTGCGTGAACTGTTTGCCGCATGTGTCACAGGTGAACGGACGGTCTCCGGTGTGAGTCCGTTCGTGTGCCGAGAGGTGACTGGTGTTGGCAAACTGTCGACCGCACCACGAGCAGGCGTGCAGGGCACGAGCCCGACGTCGCGAGTGAGTCGTGTAGATGTGAAAACGAAGATCAGACTCACAGCCGAATGATTTGCCACAACGATCACACATGTATGTGAGAGCACGATCGACGTTCACAGGGTCTACATCGTCTACAGCATGACCATAATTTCTATATATAACCAGTCTCTGCATAACTGTAATTGTAACAAACTGATGCTACAGAAATATTACTAAATATTGGAGTCAAAACCAAACTGTTGCAAGAGCACTATGTTGATCACAAACACATTCAGTTTTTCATTTAGCATGCGATCTAACACAAAATGCATCTGTCTGGTAAAAGAATGCAGACACCATTTTTAGCTTTTTACTGCATATTTAAAAAACTCAGCTTCCTTCACATCATACAAGTATTTTAAATGTCTCCACAGCTGTAATAATATAAATGTATAACTCAGAACTAATACTCAAATACTAAAAATACAAAAGTAATAATATAGCTATTGCCATTTGTATTACTGCCATCATCGCCAGTGCCTTTACTTCAATACATTAAGTTATTCCGTTATAAGTGCAGTAAAAAGCATGCATACAAACTGTTTTGGACCACTCGATAAATTAACTGAGACAAAAACACTGAGTACAAACCTGCATGCTGTTCACGCTTGTGTCGACCGAGCTGACTGCGAGTGGCAAAGCGCACATGGCAGCTTGTGCACTCATGCACTCTGTGAACCTTCCGCATGTGCCCCCTCAGCTTACTGGCACTTCCAAGCTCTTCTGAGCACTCTGTGCAATGGTATGGCTGGATGCCTGTGTGTGTCTTCATGTGCTTGGTGAGGTCATCGTCACGCTTGAATAGCCGAGTACAGATCATGCAGGAAAATGGCCGATCACTGCTGTGACTGATGAGATGACGATGCAGGTCATTAGCAAAAAGGAAGTGTCGCTGACAGATGCAGCATGTGTACGGGAATTCCATGCTGTTTTCATCATCGGCACTCGCATGCTTGATCATGTGTTTACGCAGCTGCACCGATTGTAGAAAAAGTTTTCCGCACGTTGAGCAGGAGTGCGGCTTAATCTTGCGACCCGGGTACTTTTTCTGCCAGTACTGCAGCCGTGACGAATTATGCTCTGCTGTGTTTGCTGACTCAGCAGTGGTGGAATTTCCAAGACTGTCCGGGTTATTCTCATTGACAAGCACAAAGTCGGTTGCACTTTCTGTCAGGCTGGACTGACCATCTTGCTTGAGATCACCGTTACAGTGTAGAAACTCACTGGCAGGCTGTGAAGAAGGAACTTCAAACTCAGTCTCCTGAGAAGACTGTTCAGCAGTCATAGGCTGCAAGGATTCAATACCATTTTGTCCAGTATTATCTGTTGCTGCAGTTTCATTTTGATTCTTACCTACATCAGATAAAATATATTCACAGTGACAGCTAATAATGCACAACCACAAAAACTTTAAACATGCAACTGTGCTTCTTTCAAGTCTTATTGCTAATCGTTCTACTACCGTACAACTAAAACAACTACCACATCTGCCTTAGTTGTCATAACTCAGCAGAACTGGACTAACAACTGGTGCACAAATGTAAATAATTGCTAACTCGGCTGTGTATCTATGCCACTTCAAAAAATCTTTAATATGTTAATTAATTATATACGAGTAGTCACATAACAAAGTTAGGCTTATTAAAAATAAATTATTATTACAATTAATACTACAGAATATTATAAAAGATTTATAAGCAAATGCAATCAAGAGCACCTGTGTTAATGTTCAATGCACAAGTTACACCCAGCATGTACTATTAGTCATTATACACATCTACATGAAATTTGAGATTTTGTTCTGACTACTGGCTATAGCAAGAAAAAACAGGCAGTATTTATCACACAGACCAGATAAAGCAGTGCTAAATAATACACGTACAGCCGTGACAACTGATTACATGATCATGAAACAGTGACTGACCGGAGAACTCAACACTGCATTTGTCACATTTACACCCTGATGTTTTGCCAATAGCACCAGCATGTTGTCGCTTCACAGAACTGTGAAGACTGGAGAGATAAGAGAACTGTTTATTGCAGATCGTGCAGACATTTGGAGGAGCATTTGGCTGATGGATCGGCATGTAACCACGCAGGCTGGTCATACTGGACATCTACTTGTTGCACACACTGCAAGTCAGTGGCGCCTCACCCTGGTGTACACAACCATGCACTTCAAGGTCTGCTACGTGGAAAAGGCCTTTACCACACACCATGCAGACATGAGGCCACTGACCTGTGTGCTGACACTCATGTTTACGCAGCTCGCTAGCATAGCAAAATCGACGTGAACAGCGCGAGCAGTTGTAAGGAAGAGTGCTACCATGCTGGGTCCAACGATGCATCTTCAGACTGTGCCAGGTTCAAAAGACTTTTTCACCTCCACAGTCTTTGGAAAGACTTATCTCGGATAATGGAAAACTCAAGCCCAGTCTTGGAGGACCCACTAAGTGGATGCAATGCAACGTGGGATAGATGATGATCACAGAGGTCTACAGACTGGCTGAAAGACTTATCACACACATCAACAAGAAATTTGAGCTAATGCTCACAAGATGCGCGAAAGCCTATAGCAGTTCCGGTTCAGTAGTTTAGCTGAAAAATTGGGGTGCTAAGTTAATACACAAATACCAAATTCTCTATCTGGATCGCATAACGATAGTTCCGTGGCGCCACCTTGTGAATGATATGGACTTGCATCGCAGCCCGAAAGCGCCCAAAAATCCACAAAACCCCCTATTTTAGCGTTCAAGGTCATTCAAGGTCATTGAATTCCACGCCAGTCGACAGCCAGTGTACTTGTGTCGCAGTGTTATTAGTGATAAATAGTAACCTACGCCCTATCTCACACCGTTACTGAGATACAGCGATCACAATTTTTGCCCACACCCCTCTCATTTAGTGCCCTCGTTCGGGGTGACCCGCTTCAAATTTATGGAAAAGCTTTACGGTTCCTGAAACTAGAGTCTTCCAGGCAGCCGACGGTGAAGATTTGACTGATCCATCCATGAAACAGACAAATGGACAGACAGATTTGCGATGGCTAAGACGCGCTGAAAGCAGTAGCTGCTTTCGCGTGTGAAAAGGTAAAAAAAGGTAAAAGGTAAAGGCCAACACTTGCTATGGCACTTCTTACCGTTGCTCAGAAGTGCTTTACAATCTCGGAAGTGGCAGCTGATCGGTATGAGCTAATGATACCGCAGCGCAGTAAGCGGTCGTCCATTGCCCGCGTTAACGAACAACTGGACTCGCAGTTTGCAGACATACCACTGCCCTAATCAGCCACACTAGGACTTCACCCCATAGCCACTACTCGTTTTCCATTGCATGGAGCGTAGGAAGCTGAGTTGGCCTGAGCACACTGAAGGTTAGCAACTTCCTCAAGGTTGCTTGCAAATGACGGCAGTGAGAATTGAACCGCAATCTGAAAGTTACGAGTCAACACTAAGTCACTAACCACTAGACATTTGCACCTACACAGGCAGGTAGGTGTGAACTACTTGCCTAAGACTGTTACTTGGTTGCGCATCGGCTGGGCATTAAACCGTGGATCCTTCAGTCTCGTATCCAACGCCCAAACCACTGAGCCACCAAGCCACCACATCAAAGTCATACTTGCTAACCAAAGCAGCTTGACTGCATCGACAATGGATCCGCAACTCATGAACAGATTTGCACCAATAGCCACAATCTGGACATGAATGCTGTGCTAGTCTGTGAGCAGAGTGAATGTGTGATCATAGTATGGACTGAGTTCTAAACACTTCACTGCAGTCCTTACAGCCTAACAGTTCCGAGTCTTTTGTACCGGATCTGGCAACATGACATCCACCTGATTCAGTGCTAAGTGCGGGAAATGTAAAACTTTTCACTGGGGTAAGGTAGTCATGGAGAAGCTTCAAGTGCTGCAGCAGTTCTGCAGAGGACACAAATGCTTCACAGCAGAAGCAACAAACATAAGTAGGGCTAGAACGACACTAGCATTTGGGTATTGGGTATTGGTATCAGCAGGACCCAATAATATTGAGTATTGGGTAGCTTCTTTGGTATCGTTCTAACCCTAAACATAAAGACACTTACCACTGCATCTGTCAGTTACATCATGCTCACATTTATGCCATTCAAGTTGGTCAGCTGATGCTAGTTCCTTGCAGCAAGAACTGCATCTGTAGTTGACCGCATTTTGCACATCTTGGTTCTGAAGAATATCTTGTGGCTTGGAAGCCATTGTAGATAAACAATTTCCTACAAGCAACAAGCAGCTAAGACAATGCAGAAGAATGTTCTGCAATATTTAGAAACACCATTATGCAAAAAGAAAAGCAAAAAAGTGATCCAACTATCACCTTAAAAATGATCATGATTACTTAACTGTCTCAATTTAATAATTTTTTTCTGTTATAAGCTGAAATAAGAGACTTCTGCCATTAGCATTTTTACATATCAATAACTACAGTGTAATCAACAACCTCCATGCAACAAATATGCACAATAAACCATTGCCACTGGCATAGTGGTACTAAAATGAAAATGTTATGCAATATATAAGTGTGAAGTTGCTGACAAAATCCTCCAAACACACTGAATATTAGTACCGCAATAATTTCAATGAAAGCAATGAGCGCTACTTCACCTTCTGCATGATCACTATGAAGTGGTCTGTTGGCATTAACTGTTTCCTCAGCAGTAAAACAGTCACTGCTACTATGCTCTGAGTGTTGAGAGTCCTCACCATTAGCTTGAATCACATCTACTGCTGGTGGCAGTTTCTGCTGGACACCAGAGTGGCTCCATGATTTGCAAAGAGCTTCCAGCAAGTCAAATCGCTTCTCAAATTCTTTCTCATGGCACTGTGATGCTAACACTGCCAAGCGATCACAAACTGGCTTTATTTTATCATAATATTCAGACTGCACCGGCATCTAAAAACAAACAAAAATGACATCCGTAGAGTTCCAATGTCAACATTAGTCAAAAAATCTGCAATTCTAACTAGCACTGTACAGCAACAAATAAAAAAGCAAAGTTAACTAAGTACTGTACTAAGTACTAGCAAAAGAAACATTTGAACTGCCAGTAATGTTAATGCAAAAACTTAAATAAAACTCATGTCAATGTTTTGGTAAAAAAAACTGCAGTAATTAAATCCAAACCAATCAAACTATAACTGTCTACACAGAGTGCTTTCAGTAGTGGCTATGGGTAATAAACGGATATGCGAATGTGGCAATGGGTAAAAGGCGGATAAAATCTGCGGATGCTAAGTGCAGATGTGTGGGTAAAAGACGAATGTGCGGATAACAGTTGTCACGTACATTACCAGTCATAAAGTTATTCAGTTTTTCAATCACTCGCAACGTAATTAACTGCTCAGTGAACGCTTTATAGGTGGCAATCGTTTGAAGTCTGCCGCTGTAAATCTTTTTACAGTTCACACTGTGCATAGGCCTAGATAATAGCTTAATTCCTGATCGCAAATTCGTCTAGGCATTTACTCAGAAAGCAATGGTCTGCTTTGTCACTTGACGACGACAACGCGCAATAGGCCTAACACACGAGGAAGTGCAACATCGACGTAAGTCAATGACATAATGTGTAACAACGAAGCGCAAAAATGATAAACAATATACAATGACGTCGCACGATGACGACGACGTATAATGACGACGACATACGACAACATACGACGACGTGCATCAATGCACGACGACGAACGTAGGCCTACAGTGACGTCATGTGACGACGAACGACAACGGATGACGACGACGATGACTACAAAGTGCAGCAGGAAGTTACTATTGTAAACCCAGATTTACCAACTTACTTATTTTGCCAGCTTACAGTTTTAACTTAAACAATATGCAAAGTACGGTAATTTCAATAACGTGCCACGGTGCCTATCACACAGCATGGCGCCCAAAGGTCACAAATTAATACACGGTTATACACCACTTATTGGTCCACAGGCGTGGCAGAGTACGATGGGTAAAAGTCGAATGTTATCCGCATCGACATCCGTCTTTTACCCGTTGTTACATCCGCAGATCCGCACATCCGCCTTTTACCATTGTCCTTCAGTTGTAGTCTACTTTCTGGGGATAGTTACTTTGTGAGATCACGTTATAGTGTGCGCCAAAACCATAATATCCTATTTCACGTACCTCGTATATCATGGCTTAATGATTTTCTGCAAACGGCATCCTGTTACCTAGGCATAATATACATGATTATTTAGTTTAATCGACACACAATTCACAAAATAAACAAAAAAACATTCGAAGAATATTTAATCGATAAACTAAGGATTAGAGTTAGGCGAGTTAACGATATACCGATAGTCCGATACGAATATGACAGCAAGACCATAACTTTCTTATTACTATTACTTAGATTATTAATATATCTTGACACAGATTTAAACGATAGTTATTTTAATTTAAAAATGTAAAATTGACGATAAGACAAGCAGAATGTTTGTGTAAAGCTAAGCTCTTCTTCTACTCTGAGCAAATGTTTGATGCTCCCACTACCCACACCAAGAAACAAAAATTAAAAATTTTTTTTTTTAAATAACCAACTGATCGGCTCAGGCTAGAGTTCGTGACAGAGGCTAGCTGATGAGTTACCGGTACGCTGCGACGTTTTTACGAAGCGACTGAAAATGCAAGTACGAACTAGCCGGGTCGAAAAAATGCAAGTACAAATCTGCACGGGGTGAAAATGTAGAACGGAAAGAAAAAGACAGGTTTATATATTCAACATTCAGAAACGATGCAAAATACGCACAAAATATGTAACACCGTGGCACAAATACAAATATACAGCAGCACACATCTCCAAAAACACTCGCACCCACGGCACATAGCTTAATGTTACTTGTACATCATGCAGTGTTAAGGTTTTGCCGACAAAAACCCGTTTCTGCACTCAAGTGATTTAAACTGGTAAAAATTTGTTTAAAACTGGCACGGTTCAAAAAGTATTCAAAAGTGCTCACTGCACGAATTTTTGTAACATACAGTCAGTGGATTAATATGCAAAATTTGTACCAAATTATAACATATCAGAAGCAAGTCGCCATTCATAACGGAAATGCAACTCTGTTACAGAACGTCTGCAAGCAAATAAATATGAAAACAAAATAACTGTATTGTTTTGGATTGGTTTTGCACGAAAATGCATCTAAAAATTAACATCAGAATTCAGAGTGGCGGAATATGACAAAAACCACAGCGATTTAAACTGGTTAAAACCACCTTTAGCAAAAACCTGCAAACCCTGACATCATGCCGTGATACATAAAATAGCACTTCACAATCAATGCAGTGCAACTTTGTCGAACAGTTCATATAACTAGTACACAATCATCCCAATAACATTATGCTCACTATGCAGGTAAAAACGCACCTGTAAACAGCACTAAAATACAAATGCAGCATGTGCAGTGTGCACTACACTTATCATCACAATATGAAACTCCACAGTGTCAATTCTTTATTAAAATACCACATTTCTTCCACATTACACATTCATAAATCTAGCTTGATTTGGTCACAAAAACGATATCTAAAACCCGATAAAGTCTAAAGGCACAACAGGGGACCATTCATAAGATAAGTCACATTCAGCATATAACAATAAAACAGCAAAGATGAGATAAACATACGCATGTATTTAAAGCATGCAGGCATACCAAAAGTGCAGACAGATCTTAATGCAAAATACCCATAAGGCAGAGACGATTAGCGGGGGTACTACAAATTCTGCAAGTTAACAATTCACAGATATGGATTAACTGTAAATTAAAATATCACACAATCAATCAAAACACATCTAAGCATAGTGCCATACGCTGTAAGTTAGTCAAAAAGGGAAAGGTAAAATACAGTACTTGATATAGCGCTTCTTGCATAAGATTAACTCGTGGCCAGAAGCACTTTGACAATCTTGGAAGTGGCAGCTGATTGGCATGCACTAATGATACCGCAGCGCACTATGTGGCCATCCAATGCCTGCATTAACAAACATCTGGACCCGCGATTTTCAGCTAGCAGACATACCACAGCCCCAATCAGTCGCACTAGGCCCTCACCTTATAACTCATAAGCTACTACTCATTTCCTGTCCCACTGAGGGTAAGAGGAAGAGTTGGCCTGAGCACACAGTAGGTTGGCAACTTGCTCAAGATTGCTTGCAAATGACGGCAGCGAGAATCAAACCACAACCTGAAAGTTACGAATCGACACCAACCACTAGACACTTGCGCCTACACAGGCACATAGGTGCGAACAACTTGCCCAAGGCTGTTACTTAGTAGTGCATCGGCTGGGCATTGAACCATGGACCTTTCAGTCTCGTATCCAATGCCCTAACCACTGAGCCACCAAGCCACAAATGTCTCAGACCAGAAATTATTTGTTCATAGACAAATACGAGTACATAAATGCAGGCTGTTAAGTTCACAAGTCACACCTCACACACACAACACTCAGGCACCAACAGCAGCTAGAAACATTGTCAACAGCTGGCTGGCTCCATGTGTTGAAAAAAGTCATGCTGCATGTGGATATCATTGACCTGATGTCACTGTTAATACTAAGGGCACATTGCACCAACGTCGTTCATGATCTTGGTTCAGCTAAACCGAGATCAAAAATTGAACCAAGCTCACGCTGAATTACATTGCACCAAGTTAAACTTGGATCAGCTGATCCCGTTCAGTTAAACGGCCATGTTTATACCATAGACAAGGCCGATTGGTCAACCACGCTCGGCCTACAGGCCAACTACAATGACGTCACAGTCACACGCAATGCTTACGAAATAGTGCAGTACAGATTGGTCATAATTTGTTAGAATTTTAAGTTTCCCTGAAGTTACTACATGATTTTCGCATCAACAGTTGCATTGATAAAGTTCCGAAGATACGCAATATCCAGATCATGAGTATAATTGCATTAAAAGTCTTATAATTCGATACGAGGAAGTTTTTTGGACAGGATAAGATTCGAATCGGACAATTTTTTGCAGCCACTTCACGAGGCAACGACCATAGACACACCACTTCTACCTATAACAAGAAATTTGAGCTAATGCTCACGAGATGCATGAAAGCCTACAGCAGTTCCGGTTCAGTAGTTTAGCTGAAAATTTAGGTGTTCATGCTAAGTTAATATACAAATATCAAATTCTCTATCTGGATCAAACGACAGTTCCATGGCGCCACCTTGTGAGTGATATAGACTTGTGTCGCAGCCTGAAATCGCCAGAAAAATCCATAAAACCCCCTATTTTGGCGTTCAAGGTCATTCAAGGTCATTGAATTCAGCGCCAATCGAGAGCCAGTGTATGACTTCCTATTGGTGATTAATAATAACCTAGGCCTATCTCGTACCGTTACTGAGATACAGCAACTTATTGGCCAAAAATTGCAAATTTGGCCCACCCCCTCTCATTTAATGCCCTCATTCGGGGTGACCCCCTTCGAATTTATGGAAAAGCTTTACGGTTCCTGAAACTAGAGTCTTCCGGGCAGCCAGTAGTAAAGATTTGATAATTCTTGCTTGCACCGTTTTTAACTGATCAACCCGTGTGACAGACGACAGACAGACAGATGGACGGACAGAATTGTGATGGCTAAGATGCACTGAAAGCTGCTTTCGCACGTAATAATACAAGAAGCTCAGTTACACCAGATACCAACTGATCAATCTACTCAATTAAGATTTATAGCTGTAACGTTATACACACTTGAATAATGTCACATCAATAAGTCCCTTACAGTGTTACAGAGTACGAACGTTGACAGGTCGCACCTTGCCCGAGTTACAATAAAGTGCTAGTTGAAATTTGGAAAGGCAAACTCTCGACCGTACCATACAGGTAAAAAATGTATCTCCGTATTCTGCAAAGTTTTGACTTGGTCCACAAGCGTCACAGAGGAACAGAGACAAAACTGTGATGGCAGTGATATTATCTGCAGTAATTGCTGTTAGATATCTGTTCATGGGCAGAATTAACACAATATTTCATCATTGATTCTGCTTCTGCACTGCTTTATCTCCAAACCTGCAACATTATTAACTCATTTTAATCACCCTTGAAAAACATAATACTTAACAAAAGTGTACAATTAATCATATAATGATTACGACCTATAAAGTTCGACAAAATGCGTTAACATGAAAAAGAATTTTTAAAGCCAGAAGTGCATAAATAAACGCTGTAAGACAATTTTTCGTAGCCATTACTACTCAGAATAAGATAGACTTCAGAAAGACAGAACTTTGCAGTGCTCTGTTGCCACTAGCAAATGGCTGAAAGCAGCGAAATGAAAGAAGCAATAATCATGCCTTGACAGTGCTATCCATGGCGCCTGAGAAGATCTGACCCTTGCTGACAGCCAGACAAGCAACACTTCCGTCATGTCGGACCAGCGTCTGTGTACATATCATGTTATCCATGCTCCAGACCTGCAACACACCAAAGATATGCACTCGAATGCAAACACAGTGGCTGAAACATCATTATATTACTGAACAGCAGATTGATCCATCAAGAGGCATTCACACTACAGTTGTACTACACATGCAGTATATGTGATAGGCACACAGTACACATGTCCACAGTGTGCGAGTATATACTTTAAATAAAACTCAATTCAATTTGTGTATATATGCAGTTGTCTGCCTAGCCCCATTTCAAACAATCACATGGACAACTGGAGCATCATCCATATATGCAAAACTGTGGCCTGAAATTTCACGACATGCACTCATCATGTGTGCCTTTCACCTGCTTCGGACATACAGCACTGTACAAATGTCTTCTGATTACTAAATCGTACAAGCCTCAGAGAATACTGATATAGTGGTGAATTATGTAAAATGTACCCGGAGTGAGCGGTCGTAGGAAGCACTAAAGATCTTGGTGCCTGATGGAGAATTAAGTACGGCCAGAGCATAAACAGTGCCGAGGTGACCGACAAGCGTTGTCACCTGAGTGTATGTTCCCACCTCCCAGACCTGACACAGAGCAAGTAAGCAAGTGAGTAGGGTTTAACATCCCGCCCAACACAGTACAGGTCATTTCAAGGACAGACCTTCCAGGCAAAATTGCACATACACATAACAACGAAACAAAAAGTTTAATCTTTACAGAAAGTTTAACCTTTGTGAAACACACAACACAAAGAACAATCTAAATGTAAAATTGTAAGAACTACTGATCATAATAACTGTGCATATGTAAGACTAATGGCAGTTCTAATAATCTTCCCTGTTATCCTCCAGACAGTCATCAATCTCATAATGCTGTCTATTGGAGGAAGGACAGGGAGACTGACACGGACTGAAGCGGATCCTGTTTTGTGACGAGTGTATTTTTTTCCTAACAAAATGTAAAAACAGAAGTGGTGTGTGTTGAGAGTGGACATGGATGGACGCAGATCCAATATTTCTCTCTGGTTGTAGACCCGGACTGTCAGCAGATCCTTTGTCAAAATTTGCGGACTGATGCAGACTCAAAAATCTCAGGATCCGCACATCTCTGACACAGTATAGTGCCATACTGATCATTCATTGCAATGTTGATTTAAAGTGTTTTTTCATTTACCTAAATTTTTGTTATCGTTAGTTTTTGCTTACATTTATATTTCACAAGGTAGTGTGATGGGATATATAATAATGACTTTATTGCAAATTGTCTGCAGTGTGTCAGTGAAAGAATTTTGAAAATTTGTCAACAATCGGCGAAGATACTGACAAAAGTAAAGTGCCACGTTTTTTTATGGCCCACGGTGTAGTTGAGTTGGAATGCAAAAGAATACCATTCCCCCAAATAATATCAGGGCAAATGGTGATACAGCAACATTCTCCCAAATAGGCCTGCAAAAAAAATGAAAAGTCTAGCCTCTCCCTTTGAACATATAAAAACAGAAAATAATACAAAATTGAGGAAACTTGCAGCACTACTTCAGATGTCCTAGCTAGATTAAATCAGAGCTACTTTTAAGAGTAAGAGAGGAGAGGTATTCCCCCAAACAAAAATTAACCGCTACACAACTCCTCAAAACACACAAACGGCTGGAAAATCGACTCACGTGTATGCAGTTTTCATAAGTGCCACAGAGAATGTGATGTGAAGTGATTGCAATAGAATAGACGCTTCCTCCGGGTGTCTCCAGCTGGTGGATGCAGTCCAGTGTGTCCAGGTCCCAAACCTACAAAGCATGACACTCCTTAACTCACTGCTCATACAAGCCTAGCAACAGCAACAGTCTCATCATCATCATCAGCAGCAGCAGCAGCAGCAACAACAACAACAACTAACAAACCCTCATACAATGAATCTCAATACGTCAGTCATAATGGACATTTACGTTTTTATCTTGCAGCTGATGTTTTAATGTATCGTCTACCTAATCCAGCCATTTAGCTGCAATAACAATACTCACATGTTATGTTAGATCGCCTGATGTGCAGTAGATTATCCCGCATCAGCGCTAGTAATTGCCAGGAAAGACTCATCTCTAAAAAAACCTATTATATTAGCAGGCTACTGGCACTACCAGCAACGTCTAATGTGTCTATGCTCTGTGCTTATTGTCTATACTGTCTCCATTAGGAACATAAAACAATGTTCACTCAGTCCCGTGATGAGGCCACAGGTGAAAGTGCTTCTGCAAAAGTGATTCTGCCTGAAAATAACAATTTAATAACAAAAAAAGCCAAAAGGAACACGCGACAGCGATGCATGTGTGAAAGCCCGGTGCGAACAAAATCTGAGCTCACAACGATGTTTCATTTAGACTCAATGGCGGATGATGCCTAGCTCCATATCCAGTGCTTGAATTTCAGTAATGGCTGAAAATTGCAAATTTTTCCTACCCCCTGTCATTTAGCGCCCTCGATTGAGGTGAACCCTTTCGAATTTATGGAAAAGCTTGATGGATCGTGAAACTGAAGTCTTCCAGGCAGCCAATGGTGAAGATTTGGTGATCCTAGCTTGCAGCATTTTGGACTGATCCACCCGTGTGACAGACAGACAGAATTGCGATGGTAAGACGCGTTACAGCAGTAGCGGCTGTCGCACGTAATAATAACAATATACACACAGAGAAGTCTGTGAAGAACTGACAGCAAGCAGTACCTTGATAGTCTGGTAGGAGCCACCGTAGAGATAGTTCTGAGACGCTGTCAGAGCACGGACCCAGTGGTTGAGTCCAGTGATGGATCTCTTCAGCTGCATCGACGCCACGTCCCACACCTTACACCACAGACATCAACGATAGTTAAGACTCAACCTAATAAACAGTGTGTTTTAAGTTGTTTTCTAAAGCTGCAAGAAATCAAAATTCAAGGTTGACCAGAAAGTTCATTCCACTAGTTTAGAATAAACTCAGGTTCAAGTGTAGTGAGTAATACACAATATAACTACATTACGCACTACAGCGCACTAGAGATTTCTTCGAAATGATAGGGCGCTATATAAATGTTATTATTATTATTATTATTATTATTTTTTTTTAACCCTTGGTACTCCGTTCCCGAGGGAGCCTAAAAATTAACTACGAAATACAAAATTATTATTATTATTATTATTACATTCTTCTAATAACAGCATTCATTACATTTTGGACACTACGACCGACTTTTGGGAACTAAGAAAAACAGAAACAATTGCCAAAACGTGAACAATTTAACTAATAACAGCTACAGTTTGATAAATTTATCAGCAAACAGCAAACAACAAAATCAATCGAGCACTCTATAAGTCATTTAACTAACAATTTTTCAGTCTCCATTTAAATGTGTTATGTCAGATAACACAACAATACAATACAATACAATACAATGAAAAATTTGCACTCAAAAACTGACAAACACACTGTCAGTTTAATCTAGCACATAAACTAAAAAG
>Ga0209367_1002840_pt1 | contig 23182 bp, 13 predicted proteins | sample WorMetLIZISLAND2_FD_187412 | JGI IMG/M metagenome (GOLD analysis project Ga0209367, IMG submission 187412) | Marine gutless worms symbiont microbial communities from Max Planck institute for Marine Microbiology, Germany - Olavius geniculatus... ... | reverse complement strand
GGGGGTACCCCTCTTCGACGCCCTCGTTCGAGGGGAACCCCTGCACCCAGTGGCACGAAATTTTGTCACGATAAACTAGAGACCTTGGGGCAGTCCACGGTGAAGATTTCGTGATCCTAGCTTGCATCGTTTTGATACAGCTCACGAGTGTGACGGACGGACGGACAGACAGACGGACGGACGCCCAGACGATGGCAAAGACGCGCGAAGCATTCTGCTTTCGCGCGTAATAAAAAGTTACATTCCAGACGGACTTAGACCTAGGCCTACAGCATGTCCATGATGCGACAGATAAAAGCATTAGCACAGCATAATGATCGAACGACAATTACTATTTTTACTCCTCTCGCGCTACATTCCTAACGTAGCGAAGAGGAGTATATGAGATCAGTGTAATACTGAGGACCGACCGACGACCGACCTCTGTTCCTGGAAGCGCCTTCTTGGAAGAACTTCAAACGGCCATATCTCCATAACGGTACTAGATAGACGCATGGTCACAATGGACCACCCATAGGAAGTCGACCGCCGAGAGTCAAATAGTCACGTGACTGATGACGTCACGTGACCCCAAAAACGTTAAAGTTGTTGAGGTATAACAAGAAAAATGGCAACTAGCGTCATTGATCATTATTGGAAATTTTTTTCTCTCAGTTTTTGAAATCGGGCAATATTTTATGAACTTTGGGGAGAGAATTTCCAATAACGACCTCGACGCCAGTCACTATTAGTATAATAACGGGTCTCAATTAGATATGACGTTTGGGGGGCCCAGCCTGTAGAATATAAAAAGTATAGAAAGCAACTGGAAACACATTTTTCAACAATAACTGACGTCATCGCTAGCATAGAAATGTATTATCGTGTCATCTAAATAATATTTGTTTAGTGATGGAACGGCAAGTACAGTTTAGTTACTTGAATTTATTCGATTGTCAAATAACCGCAGTTTAACGAAATATTAGAATTTTTGCTTCACATAATTTAGTAAATTAAATACATTTATGCAGGTGCGTTAATGTTTTTTTTTCAACGCGCGTTAATTTATTAACGCATTAACGCGTTAATTTGACAGCTCTGACCTAAACACTTTATTTTCACACCAAAAATGTAAAAATTTTCTTCGAAGGGGCACCCAGACTTCTCCCTTAGTGGGACACGCCTATGCACTCGCAACACACCCACCTCTCATTTCCCCCATACACTAAGATCTTGGCTACGTCACTGCACCCTATATAGTCACGTGATCATTAGTCAGTTAGTCAGTTAGTCAGTCAGTAATCACAAATGCAGTACAGTACCGTTCAGTAAAGATTGCGGATTGAATCTACTAGGACCCAGACTGAAGTGAGTCAAATTTTACATATCCTCATTGTCCTTGTCATGACAGCCAGGAGTGTCACAACCTCGTCTATTAGGCCTACTTGCAGCCTTGGCGGCGGCGTCATCATCGTCCGTGAAAACTAACACAGTAACAACACACACACGAACACAGTATTATTGTAGTTTATTAACACTATATGACAAAATCATATAAAACAAAAATCCTGAAGCCCAGCTCTCGTTAGGGGTGGCCGATCGTGTTGCCTGCGCCAGAATGCTTGCAAATGTAAACCTAACTTCTTACTTAGTTAAGACTACAAAAATAACTTAACTGTCGCGACCAAGGGCGTTCTATGGGTCATTGGTCTCGACTGTGGGGTAACACTGCAGTGACCTCATTATCATTGTGACGTCACGTTGCTGTGCACAGACTGAGGCGCGTCTGGCAACTTAGCCACTGGTCACGCATAGCTTGCTATTCTGGCTGACTTGAGTCTCGTCGGCGTCGTAGGTGTGAAATGGCCATAACCAACCATACCTGTCGTCAGATACGCGTTGCCCATCAGCAGGGTACTTTGTCGTCGACCGAACTCGTTACGATGCCAGTAAGTTACTCCGCCATAGTTAGCAGGACGCAGCTGAGATCGACTGATAGCGCTGTCGTGGGGATGCAAGTGACGCATGTATTCGTCACTGACGGTCGGCTGCAGATAATAAGCTTCGGACGGTCGCGGCATGAAACGCGTTGTGACAGGCCTACCGCGCCCACTTCCGACACCTGGATAAGAAAAAAAATACACCGTTTGTTTCACATAACAGCCAGTGGCTGGATTCGTACAAGTAGCTTACAACAAATACACAAATCGTAGGAGTAGCCTTAAAATGCATGCAGGAGTGCTAGACCAAGACCTGCGAGTCAGGTCGATCAAGTCGACTCAAGTCAACTAGGGTCTCCCAAGTCGGGTCAAGTTGGTCTGTAGCAGCGTCACCGTCGATATTTTCTGGCCCCGTCGGTTTCGTTACAAGTCATTTCAAGTCGATTTGAAAAGTCGACTTGACCAGTAATATTGCACCTAGCAGTTCTGTCAAACGCGGTTATCGATGAATTCGGGCGAATAAGGCAATTTGTAACTTATTTCTGTAACCGTATATATAATAACTGTATACCGATTAGGGTGAACGAATTATCGAGTTTCAACGCTTCACACAACCCTGATTGTTAGCCTGAAGTCATTTTAGCCTCAAGCCTCATTTTAGCCTCAAGACCAGTCAAGTTCCTTTGTACCTCGGCGACTCGCACGTCTAAGGTGTGCATACGCAGTTTTTGCTTACCCTCCGAGGTGGGGGTGAATGCGTATGCGCACCTCTACAGCTTAAAATGTCATGTACTGAGGAGAACGTGACGACTGTGGATGAAATGGTAGGCTTACTAAACTACAAAAGCCAGAAACAAACATAGGCGGATTTAGGGGGGGCAAAGGGGCCTTGCCCCCAAGATGCCAAAGTCGCCTTTTTGCCAGCATATGCAGTGCATTTCTGCAATAAAACTAATAAAATTTATAACCAATGTATGCATTTTAGGAGGTTTTCATGCAAAAAAAAGTTTGCTTCCTGGGCTACGCCCCAGCGACAAGCTTCTTCCCAAAAAGTCTCCCTTTGTTGTCGGCTTTCGGCCACACTTTTTGGTCCTTGGAGGGTAATTCGCAAAGAATATTTAAATGCTGAGACATGCAGGTTGTACACTTCTTCTGTACACAATTTTGAAACTTTTGGCATATTACGCGCCTTTCCATTAATAAACATCGCTAAGTTATAAAAGCTTAAATGTCCATGTTAAATCCATGTGTTACAGTCAAATTTGGCAGAATTTCGGGGGTGACGAATATTTATGCAAATTAGGCAAAAAATACTTAAATGCTTCAATATGCAAATTTGTCATTTATTCTTTACAGCATTCTGAAACTTTTGACGTATCACACGTTTTTCTAACACTAACCATCGCTGAGTTATCAACGCTAAAACAGGTCTGGTTTTTTTGGCCCACCCTGTAGTGTAGTGATACAGTTAACGTAGTTAACGTGTGGCGGGATATTCAATAGTTAGTTTATTGCTAACTGTCCACAGAATGCATTAGTAAAAAAAACATAGAAAATTGGCTAATAATTGGCGAAGATATAGACAATCACAAAGTGGAACTTTTTTGGGGGTCACAGAGTATAATATATACAATAGGCCTAACCGTCGCCTCGAAACTGTTCTGACTGATAATCACCTCCAGTCAGCGGTGGAAAATGTCTCATGTAATCTCTGGTAGCAGACCTGACGTCTTGGTCTATAGACACGGCACTGGCACCATCGTCATCTACGTCTGGCGGCAGAGTATTGCGCGGTAAACTGGCCGATCTGCGTAACACAGCGATAATTTCTTTGTCCAGTTTTCACACAGTAGGCCTATAGGATACATCCATGCATTAAAGTCGCTAGAAAGAAAATTACATTTTCAACACAAGATTCTGTTCAAACGAACACGGAGTCTGTCCAATGCATCTCGATAGCTTACACTAAAGTTCGTATAAATTAAATGAGTGAGCTGTGTTGGCCAGTGGTGAAAATTAAAAAGCTTAATTGTCACCTCAAAGATAATGGGGTCACGACCTTGACTTTTTGGGGTCAGTTGACGTCATCAGTCACGTGATCATTTGACTCGAGGTGGGTGACTTCCTATGGGTGGTCCATTGTGACCATGCGTCTATCTTGCACCGTCATGGAGATATGGCGCCTCAAAGATAAAGGGGTTACCACCTTGCATTGGACAGACAAAAGCCGATCCCAACCCTCCAAACAAAACATAAGCATACATTTAAGCTGCATATTTACCAATTTTGTCAGTTTATTCTTAAGAAAATAATTAAAATTATTGCCACTAGATCTCATTTTTACGCTGAAATGCACCAAATTTGATTTCGTCCGCTCCAGACTCCGCTGGGGGAACTCACAGAGCTCCACCAGACCCCCTGGCAGGATTTCAGGGGGTCATACTTCTAAGGAAAGAACAGTAGGAGAAGAGAGGAGGACAAGAAAGGGAAGGGGCGATAAACATGGGAAAGGTAAAAAAACGAACAAGAGAAGAGAAGGAAAGTGAAATGGAGACGAGACCCCTCCCAATTAAAATTGCATCATTTAAACATATAGACAACTTGGCGTTATTACATATCAACGTAGAATATAACGCAAAGCACATTAGTTTGCAGTTACCGTGCATTAGCGACGTTATTGTTGTCGTCAGTCTGCGTCGTTACTGTAGCAGTCACGTTCAGAGTCGTGTCATCAACGCCAGCACCGGTCAACTGACGACGTCTCCGCCTGTGCCCAAAACAACTTTATCTAGGTAGGCCGAAACACACCCACCCACTCGGGGGATTAACTGCCTACCCATACACTCCAAACATTTCACCCGAATGGGTCAATCGATTAACTAACTTAGCACGCTAGTAATATACCACAAAAAATAGAAAGAGAATTTTCAATATTTTCTCATGACAAAACCGGTGACAGAAAATCAGTGTTACATTGTTCAAAGCAGTAGCGTATTTAAAGGGGGGGGCACGGTGCGATGCCCCCTCCCCTTTGGCCCGACCATGAAAATTTTTTGTAGGCGACTTTATATGAAAAGGTGCGCTTTTTGCCATTTTCCAGCAAAAATTGCAAAAGTCAACAATGTTTGATGGTCTTTTTTCATACCGATACAATATGCGATTAAAATCGCCATGTGAGATTGCATCTGACGCCGGCGAAAACCAGCTGCAGGCCGTATAGACCTATAATATTTCGCTGCGGCCGGGTTTAGTGTCCATGGGTGAGTGAAACGGCACTATATATAAAACCAACATCAAGGCAGTCGGCGGCTGGTTGGCGCATGCCATGGGCGGCGGTTAATTATAATTTTAAAATGTCAGATCTCAGTTTAACCCAAGATGAACCGGCCCACAACTTGCATAGGCTACAACAAATAAGATATAGGCCTAAGTCCACGCAAATGAGATATGCCTATTATTGCATGTAACACGACTATGACAGCGCTCTTAAGATGCGTTCTTTTGCCCTGGTGACTGTGACACGCCCCATTCTCAGATAACACAGGTTGCAGCGGCATCGCAGCGTGCCAGAGATCATATATAGATCCTATGTGCGACGTTATCAGAACTCAACAGTATGAGAATCCCAGGAACCAAGCTCCGTATGCCAGTGTCATGATATCATAATGTCATTAAGCGACGGAGTGCTTTATTTCACTGGAGAGACAGACAGTTTGGACACGCCCACCCGCCCCAACGCAGATATCTGTGATTTTCTGCGTTTCCAAATTTCAGAAAAATTGCCGAATTTGCAGCTTCCATTAGACGTTCAAAAGCAAAAAGTGTTTCAGCTTCATAAGGGGGGCTTCACCCCCTGACCTCCCGACCAGGGGCTCTGTCCTGGACCCCGCTGGGGCTCCGCCCCCAGACCCCCGTTATAGGCTCGCGCTCTGCGCGCTCGCCATGGCTCCCCCTTTTGCCAAATCCTAAATACGCCACTGGTTCAAAGTGCGTGATAAACTCACCCACAGCAATGTATAATTTTTACACATTTTCTTGGGGTGTGACACACCCAGGGTGTGGCACACCCTAAGGCAGTGGAAGAAGCCAAAAAGGAGAGGGGAAGAATGGAAGAAAGCAGGGAGAGTATAGGGTAAAAAAGGAAGGAGAATGGGGCTCGCACATATATCCACTAGTTTCGACTTATTAGAAACAGTACTGGCCTGTGTTTGCAGCAGACGATGACGACGCTAACGACGAGTAGTAGACAGCTCGTGACGAGTACGCACGTAATGACGACGATCAGCGTATACGTGCCGCTTGCGTATCGCACGCAGTAGACTGCACGTACCTTCGGCTCAGTGCCAATGTACGCCTGCACGCCAAGTCGCGTCGGCAAAACACAACAACAAACAATAACAGTGGCGTCTTCATTGCAAAATGTTTTGTTATGTATGTCTACCGTACGTTAACTTCTTGTCCAATTCTTGAGCATCTTTGTCTGTCCAATGCAATGTATAACATTGGACAGAGTATAAAATCACCTGAGTGTCCGTGCGTCCGTGCGTCCAACTTTTCTTAAGCTATCTTTCTTCCCCTTCCTCTTCTCCTTCCCCTTCCCTTTCTCCTTCACCTTTCCCTTTCCGCTTTTTCCTTCCTCTTCCCCTTTCCCTTTCCATTTCCATTCCACTTTCCCTTTTCTTTACCTTCCGTTCTCCCTTCCCTTCCCCTTCCTCTTTTCCTTCCCCTTTCCCTTTACCTTCCTTCCCTTTCTCCTTTCCCTCCCCCTTCCTTTTTCTCTTTCTTTTCTTCCTTCTTTCTTTCCCTGTCCACATTCCTGCGTCCAACATTTTAGGCTTCATATCTCCATAACAGTGCAAGATAGACGCATAATCAAAATGGACCACCCATAGGAAGTCGCCCACCATGAGTCGAATGGTCCCGTGACCGATGACGTCACGTGACTCCAAGATGTCAAGGTCGTGACCCCGTTATTTTGGAGGCGGAAATTAAACTTTTTAATTTTTACCACTGGCCAACACATATCATTCATTTAATTTATCCGGACTTCACTGTTAGCTATCGAGACGATTGGGCAGACTCCGTGTTCGTTTGAACAGTATCTTGGTTTTAATAATAGCGAAAGATGACAATAACGTTGTTGCTGTACAATTTGAAATTAAGCTTTTTAATTCATACTTTTTATTTACACAGCTCACTGATTTTATTTATACGGGCATTATACTGTATAAGCTATCGAAATGCATTGGACGGACTCCGTGTTCGTTTGAACATTATTTTGTTTTAGCAGAACGTAGCGTGTAATGTACATTATCCTTTTTGGTCACGCTATCTGAACAATTTGCTAGCGTTACCCTCGCCCCCAGACATTCGTTGTCAGTGCATATTTTGGTCAATAAATGTCGTTTATTTTGCGTTACATTTTTCAATATAATTTTAATTTGCTTTATAACTTAGAAGTTATAAATCAACTATGGCTAAGGCGCAACAGCGTGTACTGTGTAACGAGTGTAACTAGGCATATAGGCTACCCAGTAAACCGTGTTGAAACACACTTATTTCAAAGCCGTCATCAACGGCGTGTTTTGCATGTTCTGCGCGTGTTATACAAACGCGAGACGCTATCAGTCGTCATGCTTGAGTTGAGTGAGATTATGGACACTTACAACACTGTAGACGATCAGTGAAAATCAGTTCTGACTGTAGACTGACCAGAACGTGCAGACTCTTATGTCGATAGCAGTCAAGTGTCGACAGGTTGTTGAACTGAAAGCGCTCATCAAGATTAGGCGCCCAGACAGGCGGTCTGCAGTGAATCTCATTGGCTGTGAAGCTCTCGATAGTACAGTCTGCCGTCTCAATGACAATACGAAAGTCTTCTTTTGACACGCCGTCATTGAACCTCACGTCGTCCACAGCCTGAATACACACAATGTTGTAGAAATAAGATCCTCGAGGGCGGTCTTCGTCCTCAAAGACAGCTCAAGGACGAAAACAATCGTGCCCTTGGCCTTAGGTCTGGCTTTGGTTTTTGGTTTTGACCTCAATAAAGCTTAAAGAAAAAAAACTGTACTTTCGGCTGAGCCGGCAAAAAAACTAGAGACGGGGGCGTCAAAATTTTGTTTGTATTATTTGTCTTAGGTGTCATGCAATATTATCCAACAACTCGTAAAATACAAACTGACACATTAAATAGTACTCGCAAGAACTTAAATGCCAAATCGCATTATTTTGTTTAACGGTTATAAAGCACTAATTGGCTTTATCAAATGTTAATTTGTAAATATTCATTTATCTTCTGGTTGCTAATACATCTTAATATCCTAAAAATAAGGTTCAAAGTACTCAATTTTCCCCTTCAACAGCTTTGGCAATTTTCGGAACTGTGGCGTCACTTGCAGCAATGTTGCTAACTAGCTTTGTTGCTGTGAGGTCAAATGCAGCTGAATTTACGGCCACATGGCCTCAAAAATGCTACATTTTCCACCAATAGTTGCTAAAAACTAAAAACACAATATTTCACTACATTGTTAATTTTACAAATCGCACACCTATAGTAGTGAACAGATCAACAACGACGTAATCTCTGATGTCACATATGCGTCATGACTTGTACTATAAATCCGACATTATTCTTAACTAGAAATTTGAGGCAAAGCCCAATGCGAGTCCGCCCGGCGCCATAATTCCGATTGGGGGAAAATTCAAGGGGGGGGGTGAAATTTCTCCGGTAGGAAATCACGTGACCCGCACTCAAATGCATTAGCATACGCAAAACGCGCATCGTCGACCTAGGGTGGGTAAACATTAGTCGCGTAATCTCTGGTGTTGGTGGATTAAACTTTACCAATTTTTTGTTCAACGCGGGATTACCTGTACTTGATAACGCCGTCTACCGCTTGTCGATACCTCTATCCAGTCCAGAGATATTTGCGGTCAAACTCGAAAGCTGTCATAAAACGTACTAAATTCTGGACGTTTTTTGTCCTCCCAAATTTTAAGAGGGCAATGCCCCCTAAAAGTTGTGCCCGCGTTATCACCCCCGTCTAGCAGCACGTCACCTGGCAAAGTCTCATGAAACTAGTCTTTTTGGCTCCAAAGTTCTTGCGGCTAATATGCTACATTTTAAGCCAATTTTTGACCACCCTTTGAGAAAAAATAATTTGTAATTGGGGCCCGCGTCCCCGGAGCGGGGTTTGCTAGTAAGACTTGGTCATTTTCTAGCGCGTGTAAAAATTTCGGGGCGCAGCACCCCCTAGGGGCCGAAATATGGTCTTCCGAAAAAGGCGCTTTAGGTGGGTACGATTTCACATCGAGATCTCCAAGGTTACTGGACCAAAGTTCACCAGACTTGTTTCGCCTAACGCGGGAGAAATCGCGGTAGATAAAATATTTATCCGACTTTGAATATCTTCCTCCGTTCCGGAAATATTCGCTGCCGAACTTCAAAGTCGTCCGAAATTGGGCCAAATTTTGCATGTTTTGGACCCTAAAATTTTTTGGGGGAGACCCCACCGCCGAAATTTTGGATCGGCATTATAAAATTGGACCTACACTGTGTTTCAAAAAACATTCCCGACATTTGTGACTGTAACTTGAAAACCAATTATCAGATTTCGATAATTTTTAACACAAATAGGCCTATTCCTGACAAAAATTTCCATCAAATGACCGTTCAGTTTCCCACCTCACTCAATGTATGCTTCTGCACTACCTAGGAAAAGCAGATCAAGCGAAATGTGTTAAAATGAACATAAAACCTCAAAAAACACTCCCAACATTATCGATCGTAACTTGAAGAATGATTAGCAGATTTTAATAACTTTGGCAGAAATATTTCCGACGCAACTGGCTATTAAATAAGTGTTTCAGTTTCCACCTCACCCAACGTTTGCTTTTGGACTACCTGGGGAAAGCAGACCAAGCATAATACGTGTTAAAATGAATGAAAAAACGTCAGTAAATTCCATCTATCCTAATCTGTGGGCTTCAACAGCCTATCTATTACAAGGTTTGACTGTCTTGCAGCAGTGTGTCTACCAGATGAAGTTTAGGAATGTTTGCGAAGTCAAGAAGTGACTGGTAGAGCCTGGATTGGTCTGGAGCAGAACATTACCGATACTGCTGTCAATGAATGGAGAAAGCGTCTCCTTGCCTGTGTTCGCATAGTAGGCCAACACTTCAAGCAATTTCACTACAAGCAGTTAAAAATAAACAACTGAATAAAATGTTAGCCAAAGTGTCAAAAATGTGAACAAAATGTCTTTTTACGCGTTATGTTAATTAAGCAATCATATCGCATTGGATAAAAAGTGATACTTCGCTGGTTGTGTTTTCCCTAGGTAGTGCAGAAATAAACGTTGGGTGAGGTGGAAAACTGAATAGTCATTTGATGGCAAGTTGTGTCAGAAATAATCGTACCAAAAATTATCAAAATCCGGTAATTAGTTTTCAAGTTACAATCGAAAATGTCGGGAATGTTTTTTGAGACACAGTGTAATACTGAACACCGTGCAAAATTTCACGCCGGTCGGCCCACGCATCTCGGAGACCTCGCGTTGAAAAAAAATAAATAAATAAAACATCTGCAGTAAAACTTAAGTTCGCTCCGCAAGCTATCGCTTCCGGGCGGACTAAAAAACAGACGGATTTCGTTGTTTTCAAATGCGAATGTCAGTTTGGCAACAAAGCGTCCTGAAAGTGACGTCATCAGTACTGTGGCACGTTCGGGTACGTTCGGCTGGCACAACATATTTTTATTTAGATTACTTCAAAATGACGATTTCATTTCAATTAATCAGCGAATTATTACACTGTACACATATTTAGCCAACATCGTTTTTTCGTGCGACTTGGCCTTCAAGCAAAGTTAGTGCAACATTTCAGACTAAATGCAAACAGTAGGCCTATTTTTCGGTAAAACTTTGAAAGGATACTAAAAACTGCAATATTATTTTTAAGGTTTAAGAAATATTTTAGAAATGCAGTTTTTTTTCTAGAGACGAACCGAAAGCAAAGTTTTTTTTTCTTTTGGCTAGAAAAAAAGTCTGGCCTTGGCCTCGGATAAATGAGAGGCGCGCGGTAGCGCAGCCCTGTGTTAATGGCGACCAGCTTATGATCTTGGATATGTTAAATCTACAGCCTACTGTATGCGTTTTCTGTGATAATTCTGCTACATATATATATACATATATATATATATATAGATCTAAATTAATGCTGATTGATCTGATAGGTCAAAATAGATAGCATTTTTCACAAAACATGAGATGTCATGTTTTGTGAAAAATGCTATCTATTAATCATTATGTACTTTATTATTATTAATTATTATGTACCTTAATCTTGATGAGCGGGTTGACTGTGGGGTCGAAGCTAACCGGTGAATGATCGCAGTCAAAATTGCAAGGAATCAGCTGTAGTTTTAGACTGGGCTTGGTGCGGCTGATGTTCAGCAGTGCAGAGTACTGGTCCAGTGTGAAGCCCAGGTACAGACTCATTGACAGGTTAGCACTACTGAGAGATGCGACCGCGGCCCGCTTCACTCGACTATTTCAGACAACGACAACGATATTTCTATCGCTATGTGCAACAAACGTGCAGTAGAAAGCACCCACCACAAACGAAGGGTTCGATAAGTTTATTTTTAGAGGCCACAACACAGAAAAGTGGTCTAAGTTCATTATATCGAGTTCTTTTGGACTTAGTCCATTTGTACGTTGTACTTTTTATGTGGCAGGTACCACTATTTGTCGAACCCTTCAAATGACATTGCACATGCAATTGTAAGGAAAAAGCACATTAGTCAAAAAAGATAAACCCAACAAATTAAATAAACTGACACTAAACTTATGACAAGTCATTAAAGAAGCACCGATCACAGACTGAACACAGGTTAACACAGGTTCAAGCCCTGTGTTAACGGCGACTTCTCTTTCTTATGGGAAAGCCAAAAATTCGACCCCCACAGAGTCAAAACCCCTGAACGGATTGAGATAAAATTTGGCACGATTAATTACATCAACGAAGGAACCAGTCACGCAAAATGTTATGCAAATCCGCCCAAGAGGGGCTTCTCCGCAAATGGGTGAAATATAGGCAAAAATGTTATTTATATACGTATACCTTTTTTCTTCAACGCACCTACATGTCAGGCCCCTTAAAGGATTTTTACGCGCAATGGCTCGAACGACGTGGCCTCGGGCAAGGTTCAAACCTTTCAAAGTTAAAAAAAAACTTAAATTAATATTCAACGTATTTATTTAAAAAATTCCAAAAAATTACGATGGCGCCTATATGGGGAAAATTAAACAATTCTTTAAACGGTCATAACTTTGGCTGTGTATAAGGTAGAGTCGTAATTTTTGGTTCTAGTATGGTTTTCGGGAATGGCCAATCTAACAGTTTATTCAAATGTTTTCCAAACTCTTCCTGGTTGCCATGGCAACGAATTTGGGACAAAATGGGCTATAACTCGGCTTCTGCTAGAGATATCTCCGAGATCTTTGCGTCTATAGGGGGTTTTCGGGGTTACCCCAACCGACCCTTCTTGCCATGACAACGAAATTTGAAACAAAAAAATTATAATTCAGATTGTGTAAGAAATATCTCAAAGATTTTTCCATCTAATGGAAGGTTTTGGGGAAGAAGCTATTGAATGAGGTCAATCTAATTCCACCACAACCGACCCTTGTTGCCATTTGAATGTCACGTAACCCAAAACGGTCAAGATCGTGATTGTAGAATATCTATGGCCAGATATCTCCGTAACAGATCAACTTGTGCAGTAGGAAAACGTTATTTTACTAATAAAACAGCATTGACACACAGTCAGTGTGATGCGGGCAATATCACCTTTTGTAATTTTTGCTGTTTTCGATGTGCAAGTCCTTAAATGTTGCCGTTAACAAGTGTATAAACTTATGTTTTGTACATTTATAAATATAAGACTTTTTAAACGGTTTATATCGCATGGCGCAAAAAACCTTCCGAACACTTGCATGCATTATTCAGTCGAGTAGTCGATGTGAATCAGTACAAAAGCGTGTATGTAATGACCAAACATCATAGAATGTGGCTAGGAATTTTCTCCCAAAACACTTCAGTATTAGCCGTGATGCAAACAAAATAGCGTTACACGTCATGAAGCTATTTTGAGAGCGGTTCATCATTTGCGTTGCCGCTTGTACGTAGGTGAGCGATCCCTGGTTAATATAATTCATCTAAATTATTTCACTTTCTTTTTGGCCGTTTTTCTTCTAAATCTACTAAACTGCATGCTCCATTTTATCAGGTTAGTTTTATCGTCCATTGGGCCTGTTCGGAAGATCCCTCCGAGATTTTTCCAGTTCACCTACGTCTCGGGGCTCGTCCACAGATGGTGGATTAGGGACTGGTTTACTTACTAGACCCCTACTAGCAACGACCGACCAGGAATAGATGTACGCTAAAGTGAACTAAGGTTAGAAATTGAAACAAAACCTAGGGGACCTTGGGAAAGATACATGAATTTAGCATGAAGGAGAAAAGCGATAAAGTCCCTAGAACTGGGTAGCCAAAGTAAACACGCTGACGTTAAGTAATAAACTCATGAAGCATTTATAAAGCTAACTTTAAAAGCCCTCGTGTAAACAGGGTATAATACCATGTTTAAGAAAAGCATTAATTCTACCTGACTGCACCAGTTAGCCAGCTACTAGTGCGTAGAAAGTTCCACAGACGACCAACGACTGACGTCCAGCCCCCGGACACGCCGTGTTCTGTGTCGGACGTGCTACGGCGCCTCCGTCCACCTAACAACTCGTACGTACACTTGTACAGTACACGATGTTTCATAAAAAAATACGCTTTGTTCTTTCTTTCATAATTCACTTAAATGACGATCAATTTACATAACATTTTTACGCGCGAAAGCAGAATGCTTCGCGCGTCTTTGCCATTGTCTGGGCGTCTGTCTGTCGTCTGTCCGTCTGTCTGTCACACTCGTGAGCTGTATCAAAACGGTGCAAGCTACGATAACGAAATCTTCACTGTGGCTGCCCCAAGGTCTCTAGTTTATCGTGACAAAATTTCGTGCCACTGGGTGCAGGGATTCCCCTCGAACGAGGGCGTCAAAGAGGGGTACCCCCTAAAAAGACGTCATTTTGCCGTTATTGGCTCGAATAATGTGAAAACGGTTGCAGATAGCTGCATACATGCTGCTCATCATAACAAGCACTGGTGACAGGCTTTTTGGATTTACCAACATCGATGACCTTGAACGACCTTGAACCCCTCAAAAAGAGGTTTTTAGCGATTTTTTTCGCAATTTTTGGATGCAGCGCACATTTTAACATCGAATTGCGACGAATTGGCTGGAGATAGACCAAGACAACCTGCATATGAAATTTTCAGCATTCAACGTAGATTTTAGCTGTCCAAGTCCCGACCCCCTAGGTTCAAGGAGGCTGGCGCAGGCGGGCGTCAAAGACAGCTACCCCCCCCCCTAAAAAGTGGTTATTTTACCGCTATTATCTCGTGTAGCGTGAACCTGGTTGCAGATAGGCACAAACATGCTGCTTATCATAACAAGCACCTGTGACAGGCTTTTAAAATTTATCAACATCGATGACCTTGAATGACCTCGAACCCTAAAAATATTAATTTAACGTGATTTTTTGACAATTTTTGGCTGCAAAAGAGTGAATTACGACGAAATGTTTGGAGATAGACTAAGATTACCTGCAAACAGGAACTGCTATAGGCTTTCGCGCGTCTCGTGAGCTTTGCTCAAATTACTTGTTACCAGTCGTAGCTGAAGAAATACTAATTCAAAATATTTCAACAAAATATGGCAGTTGATTAAATATTCTTTGCTAGTCGTGATGTAACGCTGACGTCATAATATGTCACGGGTACAAGCTTGCTAGTCTTAACTGGTGCTGCCATTTGCTACCCTGTTTTGATGGTAAACTTAATCTGGTTCGCTGATGGAAAATGTTCATGGTGTCAGCACTAAGCAACATGGGGACATGAAGTCAGGCATCTCGCGATCCAAAAAGTCAACCTTCTCGCAAGCTCAGTGTGCTAGTGCACTGTCTTGCTCGAACATGTGAAAGTCCAACTATCCCCACAGACACGTAGGCCTAAATGCGATTGCCTTGCGCTTTTTGTAGCTGCAACTGTAAAACTTCAAGAATTTATCACCAATAAGCCAGGTTTATCACCATCGGAAAAATGGTCAAATGGTCACGTGACCGATGACGTCACGTGACCCCAAAAGGTCAAAGTCGTGGTTTACAAGTTACAGTCGAAAATGTCGGGGATGCTTTTTGGGACACAGTGTAATATTAGTGTCACATACAGGTAAGACCAAATCATGCTCACGTGCACATAGACTATGTGAATGCAGAGCGTAGGAGTCAACAGTTCACAAAAGCAGTGGTTACATTTCTTTGATTGTTGCAAAATAACTCAACTGAGCAGGTATTATTAATAATTTTTATAATTAAAGTACATTGGCTTGACCATACGCCGAAGAGAAAGACAATATAACCAAACCTGTCACTGTGGAGTCATTATCTGATGCCTGAGATACAATCAGTTCTGTCGGTAAGTCAAAATACGGCACGTGACATATCATCCCTGACTCACTCACAGACGTACAGTCCTACATACCAGAACATTAGTAGTCCTATTTCGCTTAATCCCTAACCTTAATCTTAACACTTAACCCTAGGCTAACCCTATCCTTATCCTTCGTTTCACTGACAGCTGAACAGTCCTACAGCAGACATACATCAGATTAATTCTTTCTAGTTAAACCACGCCCACGTTGCATTTGCGCTGGTACGTAGTACGTAGTAATAACCTACGTACTGTACTGTCTTCACATTATTTTCAGCCCCAGTCGTGCGTCATAAAGCAAACGACCGTGTAGCCTATGCCATCTGGGTATAAGTAGGCCTACGATACAGCGCCTCTGAAGCCAATCGACATAGTAACTTAGGGGCGCTATACAAATTCGATACCGCACTGTCTGAAGTGATATAAAATAACACAAAGTAAAAGAATGAAGCGGGAAGCTGCTTCGCGGCAGAGAATGGGGAAGGAAGCAAAAGGCTGAATGAGGAAAAGAAGGGACAGAGGAAAGGAAATAAAGGGAAATGGAAAAGTACTTATCGTCTGAGACTTCAAACACATCTTTTCTATTGCTAGAGCACAGCATTAAAAATAAGCTGCAACTAAATCTACATAGGCCTAACTGTATAAGAAATCCTGCATGCAGTTTTTTAACAACTGTTCAAATATAGGTATATTTTTGTGCTGATTTTTCCTTCTTCTCTGATCTTCATTATACCATACGATACTGAAAAAGTGACAAGCAAACTGCCAGTTTAATCTTATTCACTGCCGCGTCTAGTTTTTGTCCATCTCGTGCGACCACGGTGTGTGTGGCACGCCCAACCGCACGCAATAAATGCACGAATAGCATGACAATCAGCTGCCACTTCCCAGATTGCAGATTGCTTCAAGTCACGAGTCTAAGCGCTATATCTAGCAGCGGGCCTTTCATCTGTCAGCTTTCACTTGCCGCAAATAATCTTTAATAAAACTTCCTGGTTAATAAAGCATTCGAATTACGAGCGTTACACGTACGACTGCCATGACTGTTGCAGCGTGCGTCATTGTGTTAAGACGACGTTACAGGTTTCGACACGGTCTACAGTGGATCTGCAGTCTTCTAGTTTTGGTTCTCTGTTGCGAAGCGCTAAACGGTTCGGGTACTGCAGCGACGACGTTCCGGCCGTCACCGACCCGTTCAACAACGCCGACGATGATTTCTTTCACCGTGTCATAACTAACTCTAACCACGTCCTCCAGCCGTACCTGCCTCACAAGACTGGCATTCCGTACCAGCTTCGTATCCGCTCTCACTCAATGACTGTTATTAATAAAACTAAATGTTTAAACGACAATGACTTTTTTGTCCATAAGTCTTACGTTATACAAATATTCGTATTAACTCTACGCACTTCTTGCAGACTGCTGTAAACTGAACCCAACTATATGTAGTTCACAAAACTCGTTTTATTGTTATGGACAATGCATTTTTTAACTTTTAGTTTGTATTATAGGCATTCTTGCGTTGTGCCAAGTTTTGCTATTAAACGAATACATGGCTTATTTTGTGAGTGTTACATGTTACTTTACCACAATGTAAATTTCTTAGTTTCTAGACTTCATTTATCAACAGACACATGTTAAATTGAGTGTAGTATAGTTGAGTTGAGTTTATGTTCAGTGTTTGTTTTTATTGGTGTATTTCCTGCAGTGTTATAATTTCGTATTTGCTCACAGCAGGATTTGATGCACGTTTGATGCATCTCAATAAATCAGTCATTCATTCATTCATTCATTCATGATTATGACGATGTAGCTCCCACCCAATTTCGCCTCGGCGAAATTAACGTCTCTAACACGGGAGACCTCATAGGTCTATTCGGGCCCGGAGCGGCGCCGAAACGGTTATCCATAACAGTGGGTGGTCGGTCCTGTTGAACGAAGGGTTGCTATGCTGGGCAAAGCCAATTTACTCTGGGAAGGCCAAGACGCAAAGCGAGTCTTCGTTCTTCTTCGGTATTACCAAGTAGCGTAGCTAGTCATTGTTCCTATGGGAAAGCCAAAGACGAAGCTAGTCTTCGGTGCTTCGTAAGTCCTACAGCAATCTTATATAACAATGCTAAGACTGATTCGGTTCCAAACGTTTGCTGAGAACACTTTAGGGGGCTACTTTTTGCCGCACCCTGTAGACACTAGTGAGATATGGGAAGACTATATGTAGGTCATAAAATAGAATAAAAATAAAACGTGTCAGCAACAAGTGACACTGTGATTACCGTGGGTGGATAATCTCTGACAGTCTGTCTATGATTGTCGCTTGTATGTGAAAATATCAAAGTAACGTTCATCTGAGGTCGTTCAATAAGATCCAGATTCGATCCATTCACTGTCAGCCGCACCCCGCCACTGTATATTGTATAACAACAGTCCATTCAACTCTCAATGCGACAAAAAACTTTGGCATTTAATATTAATCACAAAAAAATTAATAATCACAAAACACACACCAATATTAATAATTACAATAATTATTCCGAACGTTCATGACAAAAAAGCTGCGTCAAAGTTCGTTGATAAGTGCGTTTATGATCGAACTAGCTTAACCTAAGTATACTCATTCTATATGTTTCAAAAGTTACAATATAAACGAAAATCGCTAGCAGATTTGTTTCCTAACCAAAATGAGTTATAAAATGTGTTTTATGTTAACTTGAACGCGAATTTCTTGCACATACTATTCGCGTATTTTTTCTGATCGAAGATATACGGATATTGCAAAAAAAATCGTCAGCACTGCGTCCGATATGGAGTGAGTTATGGATTAATCGCGTTAACAAGCTTAACAAGAACATTGCTTAACGTAACGCGGTAACAGCATGTTTGTCGCTAAATTTAGACAGCAAATTGTTAGTGTAAAAATTATAATAGACAAACTTGTAGTTGAGTTATATTTGTGTTTTTGCACTATCATTTCTGGTAAATAAATAATACACCGTGTCTCGGAAAAAAAACAGTTAAAATTGTTTTTGTCATAGCTTTGTCAGATGTTCACTAAATTTGATAATTTTTGGCAAAAGGATAGCCACGACAATAAAATTAGGCAAGTTTCACTCATTTTTAATCTTACCTATTTTATGTCAACGCCCTACCGTGTGAAACATAAATGTTGCAAATTGTTGCATAACGCTGAGTTATTTTCCAAGTAAACGGTTTAACAACTTAATTAAACACAAAATAAATCTCAGTGTAAATTATTTAGCAAATCTATAAATTTTTAGAACAACTCGTAAACCATCAGAATTTTTGTCCAAAGTGGGCCTCGCATACAAAGACAATGGCTTAGATGCAATGCCACTAGCAGAATCAACAAACGACTGATCAAACGGCATTCACTTATCGATTAGACGTGTTTTACGCTCAGCAGTCAGCTATTTTGTTGTCTGCTGTTTTTACCATAAAATATTTAATAGCACAAAATTATTACAATACGTGGCACTTTCTGTTAAATTGATGATGCAAAGGTTAGCAATATGATACAAATAACCACCGCGTAATGTAACAATTTGGAGCATCTGTGTTTTACACGGTAGTCAGGGTAGTGCGTTGACATAAAGTAGATGATGTGGTAAATGAGTGCACCTTACATAATTCTATCGTCCTGGCTATCTCTGTGCCAAAAATTATAAAAGTTGGTTTTAATTTGACGAAGTTATGACAAAAACAATTTTGACTGTTTTTTGAGACACGGTGTATGTATACGAAATATCTACAAACGTGTTTCTGATTCTGGTGGGTGAAATGGCGTTGATGTCCGGGTTGCCGGCGTATCTGAACGTCAACGGCACAGAACTGTTGATGAACTGACGACCGCTGTATTTAACCCGCACACTGAGGTCTATGTGTTCGTACGAACTGTTGGGAGCAGTCGGCGACCGAACTATCAGATACGTCTCTCCACTGCACGAACACGTCATCACAGCCGCGTCCTCCCAGTTTGCCTCATCCGATTACGCCTAAGCCCAATCCTATTTCGCCTACGGATGCGGTTAGACGTTAGAGTTAGGAATAAACATAAAGATTTGGTTAATGTTAGTGGTTAGGGTTTACGTTAACGTTGGGGTTAAGATTAGAGTTAGTTTTAAAGTTAGGTTCAAGGATTAAGCGAAAGGGATAAGCCATAAACCACGACAACTAACAGAAGTAATTCGCTGAAACGAAAAATCGCTATCGGCGCTGCCCCCTTGTTGATCACAAGTGGGCAAGTGTTTTGGCTGGGGCTTCAATCATCCAATTCTCTACTTCCTTTGAAGTTACGGGACCCCCATCTAACACAGTGTTTCAACGAACCCCGTAAATGTACCTGCCACTGAGCATCTAAATCCGTCGAAAAATTTAAACATGCACGAAGGCGACAGACGACAGACGAAACAGACGTACCACGTCACGCGAAATCGCTTGTGCTATACAGACATTTTGCATTAGCTATTTCGCCTAAAGCAAGTAACGCAAGAAGTTCAAGTTTGACAAACAGGTTCAAAAATGTACGAAAATAATGCAACACAAAAGCGTTTTGATTAGCTTTATAAGCTGTCGTGAAACTCTTGACTTGAGTCAAATCACGAGGCTATGTCTTGCTTATCACCGGCTGAACGGTGGTACCGTGGTAGTTCGCGCCCTATGTTAACGGCGGCTTTTCATTCCAATGGAAAAGTCAAAAATTCGACCCCTGACAGAATCGAAACCGCGGACCCAATTGAGATAAAATTTGGCACAGTTGATTAAGTCGGCGAGGTGACCCCTAATGCAAAATTTCATGTAAATCTGTCAAGGGGGGCTGCTGGACAAATAGGTGAAATATACTCAAAAATTTTATATATACCTTTTTTCTTCAACGCACCTACAGGCTACAGGTCAGACCCCTTAGGAAATTTTTACGCTCAATAGCTTAAACGACGCGGCCTCACGCAAGGAACAAACCCTTTTGGATTAGAAAAAAATGATATTTAATATTTAACGTATTTATCGAAAAAAAAAATTCAGAAAAATTATAACGGCGCCCTATGGGAAAAACTAAACAATTTTCAAACGGTCATTGGCACGCATTGTAAGTGTGAGGCGGGCAATATCACCTTTTGTGATTTTTGCTGTTTTTGATGTGAGGGGTTCTTGAATGATGCCGTTACCAAGTGTATAAACAGTGATGTTTCGTACATCTATATTATTTACGCTCGTAGCAGTACAGAAAGAAAGAGAACAGCGCAAGTCTTTTGACCTGCTGTCAGCATAACCATAGAGTGGAGACAGTCCAGTATCCTCTGGAGGAATGAAATGTGCTTCAAGTGCAGCAAAAGGGTTCAAACGTTCGCCAATAAACGTAATTCGTGAACCGCCGGCTGTAATGCCTTTGACTGGCCACATGTCGTGTACTATGGGAAATCTTCCTGCAGTTGTCGACAACCCTATCAATCAATCAATCAATCAATCAATCAAAACACATTTATACAGCGCCATATGTCGCGAACGAATCAAAGGTACTATTTCCGGTTAATTGGCCACCATTTTGAATTTTCGACTTGACGTTACGTCGACCAGTATTGCTGAAGATTGTATGTGTCGCACGTAGTCATAAACCCCCCTATGCTGTTGCGACATTATTGGTACTTCCGGTTATGTGTCAGCCATCTGAATATTGACGTCCTTCAACATCGGTACTGCTACTGAAAAGTTTAACCTCGAAAATATGGGGGACATTGAAATGGTGTCGCTATGTGCTCTAGAACTCAAGATATGTCTGACGGGTCATTTACCACTCCCTTGTTGCCGGCAAACGTCTCCCGTTGCTGGGACAAGGGTTAAATGACTCATGTCAACAAGATGTTGTGCAACAATTCAACCACGTACAAACGAGGTTTTTTTGTCCGAGATGTTGAGAACTCGAGCCGCCGAGATATCGAGAAGTCGAGCTGCTCGAAGTCTCGGAAATTTTTTCAGATCTCGGAATTTCCGAGAACTGTCTGGCTAAGTGTTCTGTCATTCATGGCGCCATGATCTCGGGATTTCCGAGATCTGTCTAATGAACGTTTGTATCGCCCATGGCGCCTTGTAACTTTTCGGAATTTCCGAGAACTGTCTGGCCAAGTGTTCTGTCATTCATGGCGCATTGCAACTTCTCGGAAATTTAGAGATCTGTCTAACTAACATTTGTACCATCCATCACGACATGTAAGTTCTCGGAATTTCAGAGCTCTGTCCAACTACAGTGTTCTGTCTTTTATTGCACGTTGCAACTTCTTGGAATTTCCGAGAACTGTCTGGCTAAGTGGTCTGTCACTCATGGCGACATGATCTCGGGATTTCCGAGATCTGTATAATGAACGTTTGTATCGTCCATGGCGCCTTGTAACTTTTCGGAATTTCCGAGAACTGTCTGACCAAGTGTTCTGTCATTCATGGCGCATTGCAACTTCTCGGAAATTTAGAGATCTGCCTAACTAACATTTGTACCATCCAAGGCGGCCTGTAAGTTCTAGGAATATTACTGTAATATAATTTGTAAGATTTTAGGGTTAAAATGGTGTATTTTCGTGGACTCTAAGTGCCCCCTCCCCAGAAAATTTTATATATTTTTATGTCAAAGTGCCATATTTCTGTGACGTTTTTGGTGCTAACTGAGTAACTGTTAAGTTCTTATGATCAAAAACAGGGTGATTACAACACTGGAATGTAACTTTTTAAAGTTACTTGATACGCTGCGGTATTTGACATCATAATCCTAGCTTGCACGTTTCGGTAAAATCACAGAGTGTGAGTGTAACGCACTGCATAGACAATGCAAGGCAAAAGGCAAATTTGGTATTCATGGGGGCAAGGTCCCCAAATCCGCTTATGGAGAGCAGATGTGGACTTTTGGAGAAGGGGCCGGTCCGGGGCTGCGCCCCGGAAGCAAACGTTTTTGGAAGCATAAAAACTCCCAAAAAATGCATATAGTGGGTATAAATTTTATTAGTTTTACTGCACAGAATAATGCACTGCATATGCTAAGCAAAAATGGCGACTTCTGGGCATGGCGCCTTTGGCCCCCTAAATTCGCCTATGAATGCACATAAAACAAAACAATCGCCAATAATAAATGACTGAATCAAGATAAGTTATAAAGTAAATTATAAGCCTAACAGAACATACAAGAATACGAATATTATTCATAAATAACTAACAAGCAAGAAACGCACCGGGACTTGACGAAATTGTCGTAACTGCCGGTGAAATAGTAGTTTCGGCCGGTGTGGTTGTTGTTTTGGCCGGCGTTGTAGTAGTTTCCGTGGGTGTAGTAGTAGTTTCCGCAGGTGTGGTCGTGGTTTCTGCCGGTGTAGTTGTGGTTTCAGCCTGCGTTGTAGTAGTTTCTGCTGGTGTTGTCGTCGTTTCTACCGGTGTAGTAGTAGTTTCCGCGGGTGTAGTCGTAGTTTCGACCGACGTTGTTGTTGTTTTGGCCGGCGTTGTAGTAGTTTCCGCCGGCGTTGTAGTAGTTTCGGCTGGAGTTGTCGTCGTTTCTGCCTGTGTAGTACTAGTTTCCGCGAGTGTAGTCGTGGTTTCGGCCGGTATGGTTGTGGTTTCAGCCGGCGTTGTAGTAGTTTCCGCGGGTGTAGTAGTAGTTTCCGCAGGTG
>Ga0209367_1002839_pt1 | contig 23186 bp, 15 predicted proteins | sample WorMetLIZISLAND2_FD_187412 | JGI IMG/M metagenome (GOLD analysis project Ga0209367, IMG submission 187412) | Marine gutless worms symbiont microbial communities from Max Planck institute for Marine Microbiology, Germany - Olavius geniculatus... ... | reverse complement strand
TGTGTCAAACGACGTGATGCAGTCGCTCATCGTGGCGCTGGTGTTTTCCAGGCTTGACTATGGCTCCGCAACTCTTGCCGGCCTTCCGAAGCAACTCATGGACAGGCTTCAGTCTGTGCAGAACGCCACTGCACGGCTAACCACATTCAGCCGTTACGGTGCAGATTACACTGGCTTCCGATGCCAGAACGTATTTCGTTTTGGCTGGCAGTGCTGGTGTATCGCTGCCTCCACGGCTCTGCACCTGGCTACCAGGCTTCAGATCTTCAGCGCATGTCACACCTCAACGCACGTCGACGACTGCACTCTTCGACTACATCAGCGCTGGTCACTCCACGTACTGCGTGTTCTACCACTGGCGACTGCACCTTTCCAGCGACTGCTGCATCGATCTGGAACAGTTTGCCGGAGTCGGTCCGGTCATCACCGTCGCTGCAAGTTTTCCGCAGCAGACTGAAAACCGAACTTTTTGCCTGGTCTTACAGCCATGACGTTCTTACGTCTCATTGCACTGACTACTATAACGATAACGTGACTTCACTGTTTAAGCTCATTGCTACATGACCTTGTAGTCTTAGAACTTAATGTCATGCTAAAATTTATTCGTCCTTCATCATCATCATCATCATCATATGTTCATCCAAAAGCCGTTGAAAAATTGCAACACCACTGCAAAAATATTAACTAACATAAAAATGTCTGCTGTTGGTAAACAAAAACACAGCTCTATAAAAAGCATCTGTCTTTAGCCAATTTGTTTATTTTTCATGAGGAATGCATGTTCACTGAACAGTGAGCAGTGAACACAGGGTAGTACTAAATGTTACTATTAAAATGTACTGTGAAACAATTAAGCATGACATAAACATAATAAAGCAAACAGTGTGAGACAAATAAAATTTACTGGCAGAATAACACTGTGACACAGAAACATTTTTATCTCACCCTAAAAATAAACAGAAAGAAATATTACAACAGATGTACAGCAAAAAGCAGAGCTGGTAAAAATTAAACTTTTTAATGGTTAACTTTTCACAAATAAACAATTAATTAACTGTTAATTAACCAACAATGTTTACTGTGCCAGAAAAATTCATGTTTTTAGAAGCCATAACAAATGCACTGAGACATATTTGTTTTATCCAATAACTTCATCCAGAAAGTGATTATCACTTATCAAGCATTTGTCACTCTATGTACCTTATAATGCATTCTTAGTGATGTAACTAATCAAAAATTAAAAATTTAACAATTACAGTTTTGTTAATCGTTAAAAATTTACAATCGCATTATTGATAACTCATTTTCTCAGGTCTAAAAAGCAATTCCATCAGAAACCTTGGTCGGTGGCACTTCCCAGAGCGGATCGATTTCCATGGACTCAAAAAGTCGAACACACTCGGAGTTCTTGGTCCACATCCATGAGGTGAGGAAACTCCAGAATGTCTTGCTGCCGGACCAGCAACTGTCAGGCATACTCCTCCGCATGTCGGCATGACGTTTTGCTATCTCTTTCTGTACACCAGCAAACGTTACTACAATGCATGGATAGTTTGAGTTTCTGCTTGTTTGTTCATCTATGAACGTTCTCCAGCAACCAGTGCACCAGTTTTTACACATGAAAGCAGCTATGCTTTCAGCGCGTCTTGTCTTGGCCATCGCAATTCTGTCCATCTGCCTGTCTGTCTGTCCGTCCGTCACACGGGTGGATCAGTCAAAAACGGTGCAAACTAGGATCACCAAATCTTCACCGTCAGCTGCCTGGAAGACTCTAGTTTCAGGAACCATAAAGCTTTTCCATAAATTCGAAGGGGGACACCCCGAACGAGGGCCCTAAATGAGAGGGGGGGTGTCAAAATTTGAGATTTTCGGCCAATAACTCGCTGTATATCAGTAATGATGCGAGATAAGACCTAGGTTACTATTAATCACTAATAGGAAATCGTACGCTGTCTCTCGATTGGCGCCAAATTCAATGACGTTGGATGACCTTGAACGCCAAAATAGGGATTTTTTATGGATTTTTCGGGCGATTTCGAGCTGCGACACAAAATCATTCACAAGGTGGCGCCACAGTACTGGCATGGCGTAGTTGGTAATGCGTTATGGTTGAAACTAAGTTACTCTATGCCGGGCCCAGTTAGTACTGCGATGGGTGACTGCCTGCGAGCAGGAACTGCTATAGGCTTTCACGCATCCCGTGAGCATTAGCTCAAATTTCTTGTAAGTCTAAAATATCATAGGGTCACCAGGGTGACCAAATGTCAAAAACCCTCTGCAGCCAAAAGCCGTACTGATGAGATCTACGGATGAAATCTATGGATCACTAGCGTATGACGGTGCACCGCTGTTGCGTGTTCACCTTTGCGTTAGCAGAGCTTTTCTTGTAAATCCAAAATATCATAAACCAGGGTAAACAAACGTCAAAAACCCTCTCATGTCTGTGTACATGTTTACTTACAGGATTGTGCATTGGGCAGCTGAGGCATCGACTGCAAACTAGGCCTAAAACATGATCACTGTGGATGCCTGAAATGCCTGACAACTGGACAGATGGCCGGTTTGCCCACACATCACCTTCTTGCCACTCTGCACTCACATCTTTTTGTTGTGACACCGAGTGCAGTGTAGCTCAAAAAAAGTCTGAAAAAAATTAGCTTTAAACAAGAACTAATTAAACTGAGTTTGAGATCCTTAATTTACAAGGAGATGGCAACTTCACACGTCTCACTTTATACACCGACAGTGAGCCAATATATTTTTGTAACAAATTATGCCAGATAGCAATAAATAACAAATAATCTTATTGTATACGCGGAAAATTTGTTTGTCTGTCTGTTTGTCTGTCATATCCCTCTGGCGTCTTCTGTGATGCACGGTCATGGACCCTGACCACTGCGTTTGAGTTTCTGGGCTTTAGGTACATAATTCCACCTCCCCTATGGGCAGCCTGGAGAAAGGGGGGTTGAGTTGTTGGATAATGGAATGGACCCACCCATAACAGAGTGGACGCACCCACACCCACAGGGAGGGAACGTTGCTAGTGAGCATAATTCCACAGAAGGCCTGACCTTGTAAAGGTGCCACCAGGTCCACGGGATGCTGACAAGAAATGAAGCAGTTACGAGCCGAGGCAGAATCCACCAGGATGACCGAGGAACATTAATGAACAGCCATATAGTGCAGCCGAGCAATAAAGCAACCTGAAACCACACAGCACTAACTATGACAGCGACAAATTTAACAAAGTACAGCACTCAGCAATGATTGCCAGGAATATTTTGCTAAAACACACTTTGTATTCAAATCCTGTCGCTTGCAGCCACAGAAATAGTTTAGCTGAGAACACAGGATGTCTCGGAAAAACTGGACCCTTCTCGTTACACTTTCAAATAACTCCAAAAATCCATCTGACGATTTCTATACCAAAAATTTTTTTTTGGCACTGAACCAGGACTGTTCAAGTTATGTGAAAATGTAACAAGGATCCAGTTTTTTAAAAACACAGTGTAGCTCATAAGCACAGTTTAAACTACCAAGACGTTGATTATATTTCACAGTGTTAACCGTAAGACAGTTGTGAGTTCAGGCTTATCAATGGCACATCACATTTCTCCATAGCATGGAAAACTACATGAGTGAGCAAGTAAAATTTAACGTCCCACCTGACACAGTATAGGTCATTTTGGGGATGGCCTTTCCAGGCAATGCACATACACATAATAATGGGACAGAAAGTTTAACCTTCACAGAAAAACCTGATATTGAACAAAAAACACAAAAAACGACCTAAAATTATTATATGTTTACATTCAATTAATGACTTATCAAACTACATGAGTACATGTAGACTCTACACTTGGCCACATCCACTCAATTGTCCAAACCACTCAATTGTCCAAACCATTCACTGGGACAGCATTTGCCAAATGTGCTTTCAGCTGTTTCACTCCAGCTACCTGGAACTCCGCCAAGAACAGTTACAAACAACAACTCACTAGAAATCTTCAAATCTAGGCTAAGAACTTGTCTGTTCTCTCTAGCATAATATACAAATAATACTGACATTGCCTGCCACCAGGACCTCTAAAATTACAACCTGACAGCACTATAGAAATCAGATTATTAAATTATTATTATTAGTCCACCCGAAAATGATAGTTTTCGGAAGGACTTATGTTTTACTGCAGATGTTTTTTTTATTTTTTCTCCACTCGCAAGATCTCCGAGATGCGTGGGCCGAACGGCATAAAATTTTGCACGATGATCAGCAATAGGCCCAATTTTATAATGCCGGTCCAAAATTTTGGGGCGCACACCTCAAAAAAATTTTGGGGGCGAAAAGCATGCAAAATTTGGTCCTATTTCAGACGACTTCGAAGTTTGGTGGCAAATATCTCTGAAACGGATGAAAATATTCAAAATCGGATAGTCATTCCGTCTACCGCGATTCCTCCTGCATTATGCGAAACAAGTACGGTGAAGCTAGGTCCAGTGACCTTGGAGATTTAGATGTTGAATCGTACCCACCCAAAGTGCATTTTTCGGAAGACCATATTTCGGCCCCTAGGGGTGCTGAGCCCCCAAATTTTTACACATGCTAGAGAATGACCAAGTCTTACTAGCACACCCCCATCGGGGACGGGAGCCCCCTTTACAACTTTTTTCATAGGGGGGTCAAAAATTGGCTTAAAATGGAATAAATTAGCGCTTATAACTTAGGAGTTAGGGGGTGTAGCACGACGAAACTTTGCCACTTGACGTGTCTCTATGTTGGGGTGTTAACGCAAGTACAACATTTGGTGGCACCGCCCACCTTAAAATTTGGGAGGGCAAAAAACGTTCAAAAATCGGCGCGATTTACGACAACTTTCGAGTTTGAGCGCAAATATCTCTGGAACCGATGAAGATAACGACATAATCTAAACGGTGTTGACGAGAGCGATCATTTCGGCGTTGAACGAAAAAAATTTGTGAAATTCCGTCCACTACGAACCAAGTTATAAGCGCTAATGTTAACCTACCCTAAGTCGCATTATTCGGAAAACTATATTTCGGCCCCTAGGGGGTGCTGCGCCCCCAAATTTTTACACGCGCTAGAGAATGACAAGTCTTACTAGTGCACCCCCCACCGGGGACGGCGGCCCTCTTACAACTTTTTTTAAAGGGCGGTCAAAAATTGGCTTAAGATGTAATAAATTAGCGCTTATAACTTTGGAGTTAAGGGGTTTAGCACGACGAAACTTTGGCACTTGACGTGTCTCTAAGTTGGGGTGTTAACGCAAGTACAAATTTTGGGGGCACTGCCCCCCTTAAAATTTGGGAGGGCAAAAAACGTGCAAAAATCGGCGTGATTTACGACAACTTTTGAGTTTGAGCGCAAATATCTCTGGAACCGATGAAGATAACGACATAATCTAAACGGCGTTGATGAGAGCGATCATTTTGGCGTTGAACAGAAAAAATTTAGTGAAATTCTGTCCACCACGAACCAAGTTATTAGCGCTAATGTTGACCTACCCTAAGTCGACAATGCACGTTCGGCGTATGCCAATGCATTTGAGTTCGGGCCACGTGACTTTGATGTCGGGGAAATTTCCTCCCCCTTGTTTTACTCCCCCCTAATTTCCCCCAATCGGACTTAGGGCGCCGGGCGGACTCACGTTGGGCTTTGCCCCAAATTTCTAGTTATTATTATCATTATCACGAAAACTGTTGGCCCTACAATGCTGCAGTGTAGCAAATAATATAAAAGCACAAGCCGCCACGGGCCGTGCCGGCTTGACCTTATCTTGTCACATGGTAAAATGTATACTCAAAACGCTCATAATAAACGACCACAATTAAGACACCATGCACATGCATGCACACCATCTGAAGAAATGTACAGGTGTGATTAGGAGAAAACTTCTCGATGCAGCAGGAAGTACTAGTGACACAAAAGCAAATGTTCTGATGCTGTCCACAGCACGACGCAGCGACGTACAGCTGACTACGCGTGAAGACTGGCTCGTCGAGCAGTACTCTAACTCTCTGTAGCATCTGTCACCGTGACTTGTTTATCAACATCGCGAAGGCTGGTCGCACTGAAAACTGTCGCCGACGGAGCATGAATGGAGGTCCGGCGTCTGTTGGTATGAGTGGGATCCATGGTATGAGCAGGTTATTCGCCGCAAGCGAGCTGTGCCTCTATATAGCGTCCAGTGATGTTGAGTATGATGTACCTCGTGCCGTTACAGTGACCTCGGACAGGATCTAGGTTCCTCAGCAGCATTATGACGTGCTCCAGTTTTCATATTCAACCTGTACGGCGGCAGTCCACTGAGGTTGAGAGAGTTCATGTATTCAACGACGTCGATGTGCAGCAGCCAGTAGTCTCTACCGGTAATTGACAATCGACAGAGACACCCATCTGAGTCTAGTAGCTAAGCGGAGAGCCAGCCAATCGCAGTCCTAACTGAAATCGAGCTAAAATAAATATAAGATTGCTAAACTACTGAAAAAGCATTAGAAGATGGAATATGTGGCAAATATGGAAATGAGTTAGATTCAGGCCCAAAATGGACAGACAAACAAAATTTACCTCTTTCCTCTAGCAGAGATAACAATACTTTGAACAGAGGTTACATGGGAAAAAGTAAGTACCTGACTGATAATCCAGAGCCATTCTTTGGTCTGCTGCCATAATAAGCTTTCTACTGCAATTTCCTCAAAACACGACTCCCACCTACATGAATACAGCTCACAGAGTGTGTAATATTGCATGCAATTCAATGCAACAAGAAACCTAGCAGTCGCTAAGATAGCTGACCGCACTGGTTGTCGGTGACCTTCAACGTCATCCTGGGTCAAAGATTTGTTTTGATTTGTATACTATTGCATGCAATATAATTCTAAAAACTAGCTCCGTTATAAACTGCGATCGACTCCTCTGCATTGGTTTTGCAACAACTGCTTAAGACTTGACCAGCTAAGATCAGTCACATGACAGAAAAGCTAAGACCAACATCAAAAATCTGACCCGATCAAATTCAGATGCTGTCCCACGCTTTAGAAATCAGTAGTCAGTTGCCAGCGGTGCAAAAGGTCTTGTTACCTTGACCCTTGAATCAAGTAATATGGCATTTGTCATGTTCGTGTAACACTCAACTTCTAAGCGAGCTTTCATGTAAATATCAAATTTCATTCGAATCAGAAAAGCTTCTTACGCGTAGATGGACGTAAGTGAAGGCAGACTGAGACTGAGTTGAAAAACTCATAAACTTCCATTTTCAGCGTTTGTTTAAATATTCAGCAAGTACACGTGTAATTCAAGTCATGTATTTTACCATCAGAAACTGTGTCTAAAAACACAACGGCCAACCTGAAGTCCTGCAGCATTGACGACAGAATGGAATGGACTTCTGCTGTAGAATTGTGTTTTTGACTCGCGTAATCTTCAAGATATCTAAACTGACTAGTAGACATGCGTATATTCACTTGATAATGGTCGCCTTCACATTCCTGCAAACAAACGGAGAAAAATGCATCAACCTGTTGCTGCTGTTTTGTTTTTCTGGGCTGATGAGCCCACCAGACACTGCCTATATATATAGGGTGAAACAAGGATGAAAGGGAAAGGGTGCATGCCCCAAAGTGTTAAAAATTCTACGAGGTTCTAATAATCCTAAAACACATCAGCTCACTTGTATTATGCAGGTCATTGAAATGGCCTCACCCACTTGGCAAAACCAGGATGATGCAAAATCGAGACTGGTGATGATTAAAAAAAACAGTTAACTTTTCAAAGATAAACAATCAATTAATCATAAAAACCTATATAGTGGACCAATGCCCCCAAAACAGGTTTTCTATGCATTCACAGATTATAACAGGGCAGTCATGTTAAACACTCTGTTCAAGTGTTCGGCAAAAACCACGATTCACTGTAACGACCGAGGCTAATCGTTACTGAAACTGTCCGATTTCTTTGTCGGCGTTCCACTTTTTAAGTGACACCCAGTATACAGTATACATTACAAGAATTTACACCTTACCATTGTGATTTTGCTGCTGTCAAAAATCCGCCGAAAAAATGTGGCCGCCATAATCACCCCTGAATTTCTGAAATTCATTAGATGCTGCAAAAAAATCCTTTACCCATGGTTCAGTTTTGTCTGCCTTCCATACCCAATTCACACCAGCGACACAACTGCTGTGACAATATCGACTACTCTTCCAAAATCTGAACTAAACACTTAATCTGGACTAATCTGAAGCCACAGCAGCATGCACATGTGCAAGGTTTTTTAAATGTATCATTAGTGAAATTAACGTTGTAGTGCACTTCAGCTGAAAATCTGCCGGAACTTAGCCAAAAATTTTTGTCTGCAACAAATTCGACTAATCTGAACGTCGGTTGCAGTTTCTGTTCAGCTGGATTCATTTCTAAAAACATTTGTCTAGGAAGTCTACTTACCATTGGCATTGGTTTACTTTAGTGAGAGCAATCACTTAAAGTATTTTTGGAGGACAGACAGTAGGAGTATTACTTAAAGTACTGTGCCAAACAAAACTTGACATCAGCTTGGTAGAAGTACTAGTAGCAGTGGTAGTATGTAGTATGCACACTAACCGGAGCAGCAAGCTTTGAGAGCTGCTGTAAAAGACTGCGTATGTACTGGTGAAAGAAGACCTCCTGGTGAATGACCGAACAGTGAGACACCTGGTGAGTTAACCTTGTAACGGAGTCGTTAAGGCTTGACACCTGAGACTGCAGTTCATCGACGGTTGATTCACACTGCTTGTACGCTGCTTCATCATACTCGCACTCGCACTCGCAAACTGGCTCATCTTTAATACGAGTCTGACACAAACATTCGACGACTGCATCAATGGAGTAGACAATAACCAAGCAGGCTAAGAGAGAATCTTTTGGATTTTTGCTGAACACACTTCTACAGCCCCCTCCTGATGCCATTACAATTACTGAACCAGAGTACCAAAGCAAGTAAAAATCAACTGATGTCAACTGTGAAAGAAGTAACAAACACCTGAATCCGAAATACATGTAACAGAACTGTGGGAAACCGAAAATGGTATAAACTTATCAATCGATCATATTATTGTCCCAAACTTTTCGCATTTTTCCAGTGCTTTGACGCTGTTGGTATCATGTCAGATAAGGTACCTGGTCAGTAAAAATTTGGCTATAGCAATCCACAAAATGCTTTGAGATTGTTAGATCGCTATCTAGAAGATCGGAGACTAACCAGAAATGCTCACTAAACAACATGGCAAAATCACTTCTTGCAGCATAAGTGATTCTGCCTACTGCTACACATTTCATGTAGGGTGGTCTGTCTGCCATAGATCTGTCTGGCTCACAAACCTGAGAATTACTCATTCTCCTTGTGGCCAAATCGTAGTTAATCATGTCGGTAGGATCAAGCCAATCTGCAGCATCCTCGGAGTCATCTTGCACAGCAGCCACGAAGATACATCCACAAATTATGTGACATGAAAGCACCAGTGACCACAGCAGTAGCACATAAATAGCAGCCATCTGAAATAGCACATCAAACACTCACTATCAATGTCCATTCTGTCACTCACTAAATGACTAACGATTCAAGATTCAGTACATGCAATGGGCTAAAACACAAAAGAAATGGTTACATATAAACAACCAATTTTTACGCGCGAAAGCAGCTACCGCTTTCAGCACATCTCAGCCATCGCAATTCTGTCTGTCTGTCTGTCCGTCCGTTTGTCTGTCTATCACACGAGTGGATCAGCCAAAAACGATGCAAGCTAAGATCACCAAATCTTAAGCTTTTCCATAAATTCGAAGGGGGGCTAATATTATGTGATCCAGATAGAGAATTTGAAAAAAATCAAAAATCAAAAAATCACCAAAAAATCCATAAAACCCCCTATGTTGGCATTCAAGGTCATTGAATTGGGCGCCAATCGAGAGCCAGTGTATGACTTCCTATTAGTGATTAACCGTAACCTGTGCCCCTATCTTACACCATTACCGAGATACAGCAACTTATTGGCCAAAAATCACAAATTTTCCCCCCCCCCTCTCATTTAGTGCCCTCGTTCAAAGTGACCACCTTAGAATTTATGGAAAAGCTTTACGGTTCCTGAAACTAGAGTCTTCCAGGCAGCCGACGGTGAAGATTTGGTGATTCTATCTCGCACCGTTTTTGACTGATCCACCCGTGTGCCAGACGGACGGACAGAATTGCGTTGGCTAAGACGCACTGAAAGCAGTAGCTGCTGTCGTGCATAAAAAAAAACAGAAAAACAACTTAAAATTTGGATGATGCTCAATGCAGAACTTCTTCATGCGAATCCTAAGGCTAGCGCCATAGCCATAAGCCTAACGCTATCTGTAACAAAATGTATGCCTAACCCCAAGCCTGATCCTAACTCTATCCATAACTTTAATCTAAAACGTTCAGACATACAAAAAAATATGAAAAGAACCAAGAAACATCAGTAGGAGTCTGCTGAGGTACGTTATACTGCTTAAACGCCCATTACCCCAAGTTGTCTTTTTTGATATGTCATTCCATTACATATATTATGCAAAGTCGTGCAAAAAAATGGCTTGTCCAAAGCAACCCCCAAAAAGTCAAAGTTTATAATGGGGCCGAACTACTTGACTACCGGACTAAAGCACTTGCTGTTCAGTGTACATCAGAAATGTGCAGATCCTAAAATTTTTAAGTCTGCGTCAGTACGCAGATTTTGACCAAAAATCCGCTGTCAGTCCGCGTCCGCACCGCACTGAATAGGCCCGCCTCTACTCATTAATACGCAAGGCAGGCCACTACGCGCCTAAGTCTATAGCAGATTACAAAATTATTTACAATTTACTAGTACCAGTGCTACCGTGCTACGCACGTCTCAACACACACCACTTCTGTTTTAACTTTTATTAGGAAAAAAATACACTCCTCACAAAACAGCATCCGCGTCAGTCCAGGTCCGCAAATTTCGTCACGGGACAAGATCTGCTTCAGTCCGCATCCGCAAAAAAATCCTGCGGATCTGAATCCGCGGACTGACGCGTCCGCAGTCTGCACATCTCTGGTGTACGTGTAGTGCAGCTGGCACAAAAATGCGTAAAACAAGATGCACCAGTGCGTTAAAGTGTTCCAAGTGTACTTTACAAAATTCAGTCTGTGTATTATCATTAAAACTTGGAATAATTACAAAGATTTCTGAAATCACAAGTTTTACTTTCACAACAACACTTTCGGTTTCTAATTATCCAAAATCTAAAAGCGTTAGAGGTGTGCGAACGAAACTTTTTTTAAAAAGCAAATACCGTATTCATACCGTATTCCGATTTTCGAATGTATTGTAATTCTTCTAGTTTTGTGATACTTTCTGGTATTACGTTATTGTTATCCTTAATATTATAGACGTCTCATATTTGACAATGCGGCGGCAGATGATTTCACTGCATGCTTTACAAGTCACAAGTCGAATCAAATGGGTCGAATGTTGAATCATTTATGCATTTATGCTCAGTGGCGTAACTAAAAATGTGAATTGAGTGCCTCGCCTTTTTTCCTTTAATTTTTACTTTTTCTTTTACCATTTTTTTCTCTTATCCTTTCATTACTTTAAGGCTACGGCGTACTCTGCTTTGCTGATCGGCGTCGATATCGAATTTCACTTAAGTGACCCATCTTTAATAAAACATTCAGGGCACACAATATCTATTCTATGGTAAACACGGAAGAATGAATTTTTAGTAAAGTTTGTAGTTATTTAATTAATTTATAGTGTTGTAACTGCCGAGAATGGCGTGTGAGTAGTGTCGGATGAAATTCTACCAGTCTTTGTTTTGTTCTGTGAAATGGAAGTTGAAGGGACAATGAATCATAATGCGAACAGTCCGTCGGTTGGCAGTGCTGATGGCTTTACTGCTGCAAGCGAAGATACAGCTGAAGAATTGTACAGTTTATACACAGGGCTTGCCTTCAGAAGACACTTTAGACTTTGCAGACCTTGCTGTACAGTTTCACTGAAGAATATTGCACGTTTTCTGTTGACAAATGTAGTAGTATCAGTCATAGTGATAGTGTTAGTTCTGGGCGCGTCACTTGGGTTAGGTCTGTATGCAGTTCTCCGGGTTAAGCCACAGCCTGTGATTGACTTTTCACTGAAGGCATTTGCCATTCCTAACCACGAAGTTACGAGACATCAAGAGGCATTTGACGTCGCTGCACATGAGTATATGAACTGGCATCGTGCGAGGTCAAGACGATCAGTCGATAAACGTTCTGCTTCTCGCACACAGTACTATCGTCGTCATAAGGTCATCCTGGTTTACGTTGCTGTCGGTGATGATGATGATAAGAACATATTCACTCGTGAAAGAATTGAGACAATACATCGCATTGAAACCAACGTCATACATATGCCAGAATTTGCTGACTTCTGCTTCAAGGACTATTCACAACAGCGTGTTTGGGGCAGAGTGTTGCATTGTGATTCGCTGAATTCTATCGTGTCTAAGTATTTCTATCAGTCTTCCTCTGTTGATGATGCGACCAATGACCAGCTGGTTGTTAACTTTGACGCTACTGTACGTGCCGTTCTGAGCTCACCGTTTGATTTTCTGTACACCGATGGTCACGCTAATCAGACATTCTTTGAGAGCACATTTCTCAAGAGCGAACTGTCATTTGGAATGCCACTGCCAGGTTACAATGATGTTGATGATCGCAGAGAGGAGCAGGAAGACAAATTTGATCAGTTTTTAGTTCGCTTGGTTGGAAAACTGTCACACCTGTCAACCGAGAAAGTGCAAGTGCTGTATGGGGGAACTGATGTGTTCGACTATGAAGTAAGCAGTGCTTTCTGGCACGACATTCGACTGGCACTTATCTCTGTCGTCACCATCATCATACTGATGTTTATCCTGATGTCATTTTCTATCTGGTTGACATTCTGGGGTTTTGTCACCATCGTTCTGAGTTTTCCGTTGGCATATTTCTTCTATCGAGTTGTATTCAATGTTGTTGCACTGGGCATGCTTAATGGTGCTGCTGCCTTCGTTGTTATTGGCATAGGAGTGGATGATGTATTTGTATTTGTCAACACATTTCGTCAAGCGCAGTCCATCTCTCAGCTGTCTGACCGCATGATTCACACAGTTATGGCTGCTGGTAAAGCCACGTTCTTTACATCATTTACCACGGCTGCAGCATTTGCAGCTAACATCTTCTCTTCCATACCAGCAGTACATGACTTTGGTTTATTTATGACTCTTATTGTATCCAGCTGTTGGGTCCTCGTTTTTGTACTCATGCCTCCAGTTATCAATCTTTGGTCTCGCTGGTTTGCTCGCTGTGAATCGGCCATCTATCAACGAATCGGCTGTTGGAAATCATGCAAGTCATGCTCCGTGGCGGATGTTCCCGATGACGTTGCAAATTTCTTCAACAGCCGTCGGTTGTCAATGATTCATCACCCCCACGGTGATGATGATGATGTTGGTTTACTGCAGCTGGATTCTTCGGACTCACCCAGCCACACTAACACTGTGGACGTAGATGGTGGTGGTGGAGTGTCTAGTGGTGGCTGGGATGACGATGATGTAGAATTACTAGCAGTTGACAGTTCACTGAGATCGTCGTCTGGTTACGTCCACTGGTCTCATCGTCTTGGCGGAATTCTGCAGCTGAGGAGGTCGTCAGACGATGCTACTGCTGCTGCTGCTGATGATGATGATGACGATGATGCACTGTTGTCACTGGAACGTCAGCTAACACACAGTTCAGGTATGAGTAGTTACATGGCCGGGCAGCTCACCGAAGGCTGTGGCTTAAACCTCAAGCTACAGAGCATCATGTATCATGGTGTTGCTTTGCCATTTGTCAGGGCACGATGGGCTATCATCGTCGTGTTTGTGCTGATGCTTATTGCATCAATAGTGTCAATGACGCATCTGCGTCATGCCTCCAAACCACCGCAGTTATTCCAGCCAACAACAAACATTGAAATGTTTCTGGATCTGATGGCAAACTACACAACCGAGGGCATTCCTTCGCTGCCTTCAGACTACAACCCTGATTTCTTGCCACCACTTGTGCATCCAACTTCTACAAGTTCTGTGAAGTCAACAAGAGTAACAGCCCATGCTCGGACATCACAGGTAACCATTGGACCATCAACAAGCACCATGACTGCATCTGCCAGTACACTACCTACGTCTACCAGTGAAATTTCTTTTACGTCATCTGCCCCTAGTACGTTGATTTCATCTGCAGAGCTTCTACACACAACTCGCCCACATATATCACAGCAGAGCACTAGACCTCACGCGCAGTCACAGACAAGCAGCACACTGTTTGCATCTGCCACATCAACTGCTACCAGTACAGTGACATCATCAGCAGGGTTTTTGCACACAGTACAGCATACTGACATGTTTTCATCATTATTACCATCATCATCGACACTGCTGCCTTTGATCTCACATTCAGTTGCTGGTCATCAACATGTTGGCAGACATACTGCCAATGTTATAACACCGCCAGCACCTGCAGCCAACATTCCGCATCAGATTCATCTGGAGAAAGGTGTGTCAGTGTATGTTGTGTTTGGTATCAAGGACATCGATCGCAGCAGTTTGCCTGCAGGGCATGTCTTGTCCGAGAAGGGGACGGTGGTGTATGATGATGCGTTCACGTTGGCGATGAATCGATCTCACGTGGATAAAAGAACCGTGTCTGATCTGTGTCGTTTCTGTAACATCATCAGAAACAGCTCAGAGCTTGTTGTAGCAAACACTGCACAGTGCCTTCCGGCCCAGTCTCGTTTACCTGCCGATTTAAGACAGTTGCTGTACGCAATCGATGAATGTCGTCGCGTGCCCCAGACCTATGTGTCCGATGGCATGCACCACCCAAGCAATGCTAAAGTCGGCCTGCACAAAGACGGCAACATCAAGTGGCTTGCATTTAGCTTCCAGTCGACGACGTTCAAAGCTGCTTCGTCGTTCCACTCCTACACTCAGTACCAGCAGTGGCAGATGCTGATTGCCAACTTACGATCAACCCTGTTTTCCAACTCTCCGCTGCGTAGCGTCTATCAGACCGCCAACTACTGGATACAGGTGATAATGGAGATTGTTGCTGTGACGAGTGCCATCTACGGTCTCGTCCTGTCGATGGTGATATGTATCGTGGCGGTGGCAATATTCTCGGGTCATTTTCTGCTGCTCGTCATCACCGTTGTGACCATGGTTGGCATGATTTGCCTGGTGCTGGCTATATTCTACTGGGCCGGCTGGCAACTGGGTGCTATCGAGGCTCTGTGTCTGTCAATCCTCGTTGGCTCATCCGTTGACTATTGTCTGCACGTTGTCGAGGGCTTTCTGCTGTCAGGGCACAGTCCACCTGCGGACCTCATACAGGGACCTGCATCTAGACTACGGCAGTGGCGTGCTCATGTGGCCGTGACCCACATTGGTTCTTCAGTAGTGAGTAGTGCCATCACTACCATAGCTGCCTCGCTGCCTCTGACTTGGGCCAGCCTACGTCCATTCTCTCGCTTTGGTCAGATCGTAGCGATCAATGCAGCCGTTTCCGTTACTTACTCGCTGACAGTTTGCGTGGCCCTGCTGGCCATGGCTGCACCATCAGCTTTCATTGGTCGACTGAAATCATCGCTGATAGCGGCTGTCGTATCATTGGTCATCATGGCTACAGTCGCTGGAGTTTTCTATGCCGTTGTACACCTTGGTGGACTTCACATACCAGGACCTAGTGGAACGGACCTTTTTACTTAACTGCAATAGATATCCACCTGCACAGTAGTTGAATGAATTTTGACAAATCCGAATTGTTTTATGAACAAGTTAATATGCCCGGTGTATGCCCACAAAAATGGACTCCAACAAGGCTCTTTTATGGCTTGTTGCAATATTTCAAAGTTTATTTAGTACATCACAACATTCTGTGGCGGGGAGGGGGAGGTCTGTATAAATTTTCTTACATTTCTAAGATATGATTTTCTGGACAGAACATTTATGTGGGGTTTACATTTTTTTCAAGGAGGGTCTAGTCATGTATGAATTTGGCAATAGTGTTATTGTCCATCGTCCTAAATACAGCCGTTGCGTCACAGTGAAAATGCCACTGTCACATTTTAGTATTGCTATTAGCGATTGCAATCCTGGGATCCTGGGATCCCGGCCGTTTTTGCCAATCCCAAATCCTGGGATTGGCGGCGTCTTTGGTGGCGTCCCAATCCCGGGATTACGGGATTACAAAATTAGTTAAAATCATACTTTTTCCGCTTGCTAAATGAAAGGAATAAGAATTTTAGCCATCTGGTGAATAAATTATTTATGTGCGCTAGAGTTCCACTGTAATTCGTAATCTGACAGTCGTTATCACTCCCTGCAGTTTGGATATACATTCCGTATGGGCCTATACTACATCATATGCATGAAGTAAGTCAAAAAAGGATATTAAAATGACGACCAATCTGTGAGCCTGATCCTGAAACGGGATCCCGGGATTACAGATTCAAAACTCAATCCCGGGATTGCAATCACTAATTGCTATTGTATAGGTCACTGCAGCTTGCATAGTTCACAGATTAATTTTGTTCATTATATAACATATTCTGATTATTCTCACCGATAATCTTAGCTTTGTTTGTGTTAGGTTTATTTATTTGGCTTTTTTTCTATTTGTTTTGCTTGCTTTCATGCTATCTCAATTGGGTGACTAGACGTTTGTTACCAGCGGCGTCGAGTAATCCAAATAAGGTAGACGACAGTTGCAATTTCCAACAAACAGCTTTAAATTTCCAATAGAGGAAATTATGGGTGTTCGTCAAAAGTTTAATCTTGCTTTTAAGTTCGACCGAAACTGGGGTATTTTCAGATCCATATTGTGTGTTTTTGTGAATAAGCTTTCTGACAAGAAAAATTTTCCAGCAGACTAAAGTTTAGGTGAACAATTGAATTGTGCCCCCCCCCATGTTGCTCCTCTTTCTGACCCAGTGTAACATGCAGACTGCAGTAGATTATTACAAGCACCAAAAATAACCATAATGGAGAGTCATTGGTGTAATCAAGGGGGAACAAATGACGTTTTCCCAAATATTATTCAGAGGGAATGCCATTCTCTCAAATAATATTAGGACAAGCGTTCTCCCAGGTAAACCAAACACTTAGATGCCAAATAAAATATATGCGGTTTCCCAAGTTTCTAATATTCTGGGGTGATGTGAATAGTTGTATCTCCCTTTGGACATCTAAAAATTAAAATAACTAATACAAAACTTAGTGTCATCATATGCAGTATCTAGGGTACAAAAAATGCTATAACATACAGTTACAGCTGTGGCATCACGCCACACTTTCCTAGGGGAGCTTACAGCATATTCCCACAGACTCCGTAGCTAGATTAAAAAAGGCCCATTTCAAAGGGAAAGGGAGAGAAATGAAGGGGGGGCGTGCCCCCAAGCAAAAATTTATCAATACACCACTGAGAAAGGTTGTGTTTTATGATGCAACTTTTTATATTAAAGCTTATCACTAGCAAGTCTGTATGATTTTCATAATAATTGCATTAAGTGGGTCATGTGTTAGTGTATATATTATTTATTATGGGGCCGCCCTTCCGAGAAGGAGGCCCCATTATGTATCGATGCTGTCCGTCTGTCTGTCCATCTGTCTGTCTGTCTGTCCGTCCCATGCCTCCACCTAGAGGGAAAACGAAAAGGCCTAGGAAGACCAAACTTGGTAGGAAGGATCCCTGGGACACTAGCACCCCGTGGACCAATTTCAAGGTTCCCAGCTGTTGCTTGGGTGGGCCGACCGTACCCGAAAGCCAGCGTGCCTCCACCTAGAGGGAAAACGAAAAGGCCTACGTATACGATACTTGGTAGGAAGGGTCCCTGGGACACGAGCACCCCGTGGACCAATTTCAAGAATCCCAGCTGTTGCTGGGGTGTTCCGACCGTACCCGAAAGCCAGTGTGCCTCCACCTAGAGGGAAAACGAAAAGGCCTACATATACGAAACTTGGTAGGAAGGGTCCTTGGGACACCAGCACCCCTAGACCAATTACAAGGTCAAGGGGTCAGAGGTCAATGTCACGGCGGCTAATTGCGTTGTTTGCAAAAAATCCCCGTAACTTCGCTGCCTGTTGTCCGATCAACTTGATATTTGGCAGGTGGCGTAAGGATCCCTTGCCCTGGGTGCCCTCGTTGCCATGGCAACCGCCTTCCCTCCGTCTGTCCGTACTTAGCTGCAAGGACGGCCCCATAGCGGGCGGCCCCTCAACGGTTGCACCCTCTTGTTCAACCAGCTGTTTTGCACGTTAAGCAACAGAGCAGTGTATTTTGCTTCTCATCTTTTTAGAACGTGATTTTATTCTTATTTTTTATTTGTTGAGTTTTTACAACAGTTCTCCACCAGTTATCGTTTTCTTTGTTTAGTTGCATATTGCAAGTATGACGTTTTTGTCATATATGCCAAAACTGCATTATCTGTGACATTATTGTTATAAATGTACCTCTGTTTTAGATGTAGACACGTTAATATTATATCTCAGTTTCAGGGGCATCTACATCCATTGAGGACTACACTGAAAGTGTACAACTTTTTTTCAAGGGGCGGGGGCAACTTTTAAGACTTCAGAGGGGGCAGCCATCGTTCCACCAAAGCTTCACCAGAATTGTTTTGTGAGGCTAAAAATGCACCAAATTTATTTTTGGCCGAGACTTTGCCCCGGACCTCACTAGGGATCTTTCGACGCTCCGGCGCTCCCTAGGTTCCCTAATGGGCTTTTTTGTGAAATACCTCCATTACCACTTCATTCGACGTTGCAGCCTCTTCCTCCTTTAGAAAATTTCCTGCTGGTTTCCGTGAGTAAGGATGCCGTCATCCGTTATTGAGGGCAATGCAGCACTTGACTAAGCTTGACGTGGCAGGGGTTTGTGTCAACGTTTAGCGTGGGGGTGGTTAACATATTAGAGGCGTGGTGGAGGGGGGCTTGCGTAGTGTGTCCAAGGGGGGATAGATGCCTTTGCTTGGTTTCATATCATTTCTTATTGTGACTGATAATGTTTGGCTTTGTGTTTTTGAACCATTGCTGCATTGTTACTGTTGCATGAGTCCAGGTGACTTTTGAGTCGGTGCATGAGTTTCATGCAATTGCAATTGTAATTACACTGTTTTACTGCAAAACTTTGGTGATGTGTAAAATATAGTTGTTGTAATAATTGCACCTGCACCTCTGTTCTTGACGGAATGATTTTGTGTATGGGTTTCATATCATTTAAGTTATTTACCATGATTCAGTCTAATTTCTGTGTGTGTTTCTTGCTTTTACAAGGTGGGCCAATAAATAATGTGTCACTTTACTTTTGCCTATATCTTCGCCAATTATTAACCGATTTTCAAAATTCTTTCGTTGCCACATTCTGCGGACGATTTGCAGTAACGTGATTATTATACATCCCACCACATCCTAAATGTGTTTCTACTCTACCTTGTGAAATATAAATGAAAATAATATATAGCCATAATAACAAAAAAATGCTAAATAAAACAAAAAAACACTTCAGACCAACATTGGAGGAGAAAACTTGAGTCAGAAATTGGAGCGATCTCAGCCCAAAAACTTCTATTCTGATTCCAGATTTGGGGGACAGAAGCCATTGTGTCCAACGGTCATTGCAGTGTTGAAGTAAAAAGAAAATCCATTCACACAAGCTGCTAGTGGTGCCTAGACTAGTTCTTGCAAATTTCTAGAAAATTTGCTTTTTCCGGTAATGTTACTATAGCAACTGAACAAATTGACTCAAAAACGTTGTGTTATTGGAATTCTTTGCTAGCGATTGCAATCCCGGGATTGAATTCTCAATCCCTGGATCCGGGATTGAGAAATTTGTAATCCCGGGATCCTGTTTTTGGGATTAGGCTTACAGATTGATATCCCCATTTGACTTATTTCATGCATTATACGATATAGCAGGCCCCGATGGAAGGTATATCCGAACTGTAGAGAGTGACGATGACTGTCGAAATACAAATTAAAGTGCACCGCAAGAAGTAGGACTCTAGCGCACATGAAATATTTTATTATTCAGACACCTAAAATTCTTATTCGCATTATGTAACATGCAAAAAAGTACAAGTTTTACTAATTTTTGTAATCCTGAAATCTCGGGATTGAACGCCGCCAGTCCGGGGATTCGGGATTGGCGAAAGTGGCCGGGATTCAGGATCCCGGGATTGTAATCTCTATTCTTTGCATATCTTGTGCCATGTTTTACACTTGCTTTTGCTGCAAGTTGAGTGTGCAACTACAAGAATCAAGTAAGCAAATTATGACAGCAGTAATGACAGGATTATTGTAGGCGAGATTTTATGGCTGCAACGTTTAAAAGTTTCTTTTATTATTTTTTTATTTAATACTATAGTCTGTTTAATCTTTCATTTGCGTTTACAACTGGGCGTTGTAAATCGATTCTCGAGGTGGCAGCACCATCAAACAAACTATCACAAATTACACTGTAATCTAGGCCTATGCAAGCCGTTTCACCAAATCCTGTGCATCAGAAATGTACTAAATAATAAATTATTGCGCACACAATACAACGAAATCGTACAACGCGGGAATTTGGGATAAAATAAGACGCCTCTATTACAGTCATACCGAAGTACACATAATATAGTACCGTGGCGCCTCCTTGTGAATGATACAGACTTGTGTCGCCGTTCGAAATCGTCAAAAGATCCATAAAACCCCCTATTTTGGCGTTCAAGGTCATTCAAGGTCACTGAATTCGGCGCCAATCGAGAGCCAGTATATGATTTCCTATTAGTGATTAATAGTAACCTATGCCTTATCTCGCAGTTACTGAGATACAGCGACTTATTGGCCAAAAATCGCACATTTTGCCTGCCCCTTTCTCATTTAGCGCCCTCGTTCGGGTGACCCCCTTCGAATTTATGGAAAAACTTTACGATTCTTGAAACTAGAGTCTTCCAGACAGCCGACGATGAAGATTTGGTGATCCTAGCTTGGACCGTTTTTGCCTGATACACCCGTGTGACAGACGGACAGACAGACGGACGGACAGAATTGCGAGGACTAAGACGCGCTGAAAGCATAGCTGCTTTCGCGCGTAAAAAGTTGAAAACTACGATATTTCTTTACTTATTTACGTAAATTGTACTTGCCAAATTTTCATATAGATAATCTATATTCTTTGCTTAGTATGTAAACATTACCAAGTGTTGAATATTTTGAAGAATTTAATTTCGTCTAAGTGTTGTAGTAGGCGCTCGTGTGCAAACGGTAGGCTGCAGATTAACAAACACCATGCCGCAGTTATAGTTTGTATATAATTAAAACAAGTTTTTATCAGAAATTCCCGCATCATTATGATCTCACGTAATGTAATGCATACTGAACACAGTAAACAAGTAAATAGTTTTGGTTTTCATTATTATTCTTCATTTCTTACCTTTTCAGTTTTTCTCTCTTATTTTAGTTTTTTTTACTTTCAGTCATTTTTCGAATTTTTGTCAGTTATTTTGTCAGTTTTTACATTTAACAGTATTTCTATTCTCAGTACGCAGTGGCTATGCCCCCAAATTTTTTCGGGGGTGTATTTCATTGTTTAGCTATGCCCCCGAATCATATTTATTATGCGATGTGTTGCATATTCTATGTTAGTTCGAAAGTCTGTCCTTCTACAATCACTGGGCATAGATTAGACAGGTGGCGTTAGATGGCCCCCGAATCATATTTATTATGCGATGTGTTGCATATTCTATGTTAGTTCGAAAGTCTGTCCTTCTACAATCACTGGGCATAGATTAGACAGGTGGCGTTAGATAGGTGGCACTAGTGGTTAGGGTTAGTTATTGCAGCTTATTCAGTTTTGTTAGTTATTAAACTTTTTAGTGGTTAGGGTTAGTGATAGGGTTAGTGTTAGCTATTAAATGTTTAGGGTGTAAATTTAAAGATATTTCGTACAATTATGTAGCCGTAGATGTACACCCAAATTAAGGTTGCAACATTGGTTATGAATTCAAACCTAGTGCTGCCAGCTTGACTGGCCGACTGGTATGAAGGCGTGATACCTTGGCATTTTACTAAGGTTGATCTCATCAGTTGCTAGCTGCCATGATCACGGCTGCCGTAAGAGGCTGCCTGCGGCAGGTGGCATGCCTTATGGCATGCCGCCTACGGCATTATCTAACATAAATGTACAGCATGCTGGAGCGTGGGATGGTTCAGATCGAAGAGGGCTGGGATGGAATCAAGACCGGCTTCTGTAATGGTGATACGTGTCTCCGACTGCGTATGCCAGGTGGTAGCAGGTGTCGCAGGTCCCGACCAGATAGCTGCTGTTGAGCATTATGGGATGCTATTCCGATGGACACTATTTCTGCAAAGGAGACTTAAGTGGTATGCACAGGGAGCTGTTAAAATTGATGTTAGGGACTTGGGAAAATAACCGGTAATTAAAATTGTTGCTCGCCAGTCCTTTTAGCTGGAACTTAGGTGTCATATTTCTAAGGTGAGCGAAATGGGGGAGAAATGAACCCTGAGGTGATGTGAGGAGAGCAGAGGGAATGGAAAGGAGGGTGATCAACTTGAAAACCCACCTCACATTTCTGGCTATGCCACTGTGAGGCTGCGTTCACATAGATCCGAGACCGGGTTCTGTTTGTGGCCCGTAGAAGCTTTACTCATACAAGTGGAACGTTCATGGTCACTTGTACAAGCACATAACTCAACGCATGTCGGCCATATTGAAAATTTCCAGTGAAATCGAATCGAGGAAATGCTTCGCCATTAAAACAACAATGTTCCACTACAGAGTTACTATTTTTACTAACTGCACACCTCTAAAGATGAACAATTTAACGTTGACATCAGTTCTGACATCAGATATGTGCCATAGCTTTTATAAATTATTTTAATGCTATTTACGAGCAGTTTACAAGTTGGATAAAAACACGACCTTCACAGAGACTACTCGTACGAGTGGAATTTACAGGTAACCCGTACTCGTATCTATGTGAATGGCCACCATTGAAATACACGCAAACTCGTGTTTGCCGGAAGTCGTATATGGGAACTTATGCAGTGTCGGACTCGTACTCATGTTTACGTGAACGCAGCCTGAGGCTCG
>Ga0209367_1002838_pt1 | contig 23188 bp, 10 predicted proteins | sample WorMetLIZISLAND2_FD_187412 | JGI IMG/M metagenome (GOLD analysis project Ga0209367, IMG submission 187412) | Marine gutless worms symbiont microbial communities from Max Planck institute for Marine Microbiology, Germany - Olavius geniculatus... ... | reverse complement strand
CTTGTTTGACCGGGCGACGTCCGAGCCGGCATGTTCTTTCATTCGGTTGTATTGGCATCAGATTTCATTCGTGTTGTTACTTTATGGTCAGCGCATCGACACTCATCTGACCGACCCTCCTTTAGGAACTGACAGAGGCTTCCCGCTGGTGTTCGACCATCGCACCAACGAGGCGCAGTTCATCCGCCTTCTTCGAAGAAGAAGCCGTTGACCGCTACCTTTATGCCTGGGTGAGGACTGGTGAAGGACTAGCGCCCCGCCGGTTTTCAAGCCAGAATTTCTATGTTCCCGGGGTAGAGCGGCTTCGGCTAAACAATAGTGCAAATGCAGCAAGAGCAAACGTACGCATACGGGTTTATTATGATAGACAGCCAATATGCCATTAGTGGACACAATGAACGGTAACGCTAGTGTGGCAGGGTTGTTCTGTAAAATAGTGCGGCTAAGCAGATGAGCTATCATCAGTCGGTCTAGATTCTCAGTATAGAAGAGACGTCTCGCAGTTTGATTCCAAAAGCTTACTTCGAAATGACGGCTGTTAGTCCGTACATTATCCCGGTGGAAACTGTTATTGACGTCGAAGACGAAACACTATCAGGATTTGGTCCAGAGTTGTTGTTCGCCAACAATAACAACGGGGAGAAACCGGAAAGCACCGTAAAGAACGATGAGAACAACATCGCGCCGAAAAGCAACATGACGATAGAAGACGGCCTCCGTCCGTTGCTGGCAAGCATGAAACTGTTCGGGCTTTACTTCAACCGTCAATCGGATCAAACCGACGGCGAAGACATCGTCAAAAATGCACGAAGGTGGAACGCGACTACGATTTACGGCGCCGTCGTTGTCACAGTGTTGTGGATCAACAGCGTTCGAATGTTGTCGGCGTTCAAGCGGGAAGACAGGTTCGGGATGGAGTTGTTCGGCAAGCTGATTATCGTCATCTGGTCGTTCCAGTGTGCCATGTCGCAGACGGCCTTCTACGCGGCCAGTTTCAGCGGAAGGCTGGCGCTCGTGTTTCGCCAGCCACTGGCAGGTCCCTGCGCTAAACACGCGCGGAAATTCGCCACTGTCTATGCCCTGATAGCCTGGTCAGTCATTATAGTGGGTTCGGCGTTCAGCGTTTACACGATGTTTTTTACCAATGGCATGTACGATCTGTGGATAGCGCCAATTAAGATTCACATCGATACGCCTAACCTGCTCATTCCCCGCATTATATCAGTTCTTATCTCTTTCCATACAATGGCTGCATACATATTTGGCCAGGCGACCACCTTCGTGCTGGCGTCGATCTTTACTCACCAGTTCAAGAAGATCAGCATGGATCTGGGGAGTTGTCTGGATAATCCACGGCGTCATGTGTCGGAGTTGGACATCGAGACGTTCAGACAGAAACATCAGCAGATTTCGATGACTGTCGGCGACATTGACGACTGCCTGATGTTCTCTAACGCCTCGGCGTTCTGCTGCCAACTGTCGTGCGTTGTTATTCTGCTTTACTCGCTCATCTTTTATCTGTCCTTCGTCACCGATCCGGTGGTGATCATCATGCACATCTACTGGATGATTTTGTTCTTGTTCGGACTCACGCTTACGGCGGCAGGCGGAATTATGGTTCATCACTATGTAAGTAGCCTATATTTGCCGTGTGTTTTTTTATTTGCTGCTCATTGCTTATTAATCGTTACGACTTGTCTGCTTAACATCAAAGTACCATATATAATTGATGTTTTTGTTGTTGTTTTAACAAGTTTAGAATTAACTAGAAATACGTTCTGTGGAACGAGGTATTTGTCCCATTGCTACGCTATATAGCCTAGCAGCTGCGTTTCAGCGTTTGACGCTGTTGTGAGCCTGCAGCCAATTTTGTCTTTGCATGAAACAGTTGGTTGCCATGACAACAGGGGTCTTCATTGGAAAAATTTACATGACACCATTGCATAGCCCGGGCCCGAAAATAGGGGGTAGGTGAAAACAGCGTGCAATTATCTTTTGCGGGAGCCGAGTTATAGTCAATTTTGTCCCAAAATTCGTTGCCATGGCAACGGGGGTCGACAGGGGAGAAACTTAACACCATCGGATAGCGCGGGCAAGAAAATAGGGGGTATGTGCAAACAGGGAGCAATTATCTTTCACGGGGACCGAGTTGTAGTCAATTTTGTCCCAAAATTCGTTGCCATGGCAACAAGGGTCGGCAGGCGAGACATGTCATCATCGGATAGCCCGGGCCCGAAAATAGGAGTGTAGGTGAAAACAGCGCACAATTATTTTTCACGGGGGCCGAGTTATAGTCAATGTTTGTCCTAAAATTCGTTGCCATGGCAACATGGTTCGGCAGGGGAGAAATTTAAATGGCACCGTCGGATAGCCCGGGCTCGAAAATAGGGAGTAAGTGCAAACAGAGCGCAATTATCTTTTACGGGGATCGAGTTATACCGCTTTGAAATCTCCATTGGCTGTAATGCAAAATTTGGCAACTTTTGAATGGTTGCTGTGGCAACAGGGGTCAATAAGGATAAATTTAAATACCACCATTAGATTGCCGACCCCGAAAATAAGGGGTAATTAAACACAACGCGCAATTATCTTTTAGGGGGACATAGTTATACCGCTTTGAAGTCACCATAGGCCGTAATGCAAATTTTTAAAAATTGCGGATAAAATAGGGGAAGGAGTTATCAGATTTTTATTCCAAACAAACTCGATCTTACTTTTCGGGCCCCGAATCACTGTGCAAAATTTCATCAAAATCGAATTAAGATTGCGGCCGTAGGAGTGTTCACAGACATACCGACAGAATGACAGAATGACAGACAAACGCAAGTGATTTTATATTCTGTCCCATGCTATGCTGTAGCAGTGGGACAGATAAAAATAAAACGGTACCGACGTGATGTGCGGCCGTCCATCTAAGTGTCGAACGTTGACAGTGATTAAGCAAGCGACGTACGCTGAACAGTGTGCAGTGGGCGTCTGAGCTGCTCGGCGCTCAGTCGTACTCCAGACATGTTCTTGAGGTTTTGAGCGCTAGTGACATTGACAGTGGGTGGCGCAACAGTTACTCCTATTCTGGGAATGTTCACGCCAGGTTCAGTTTTTCTACGTCTTTTAACTCTTTCTTTTTTCGTTTTCGAGTTGGACGAGCGGCAACACTAGTAATAGGCCCAATGCAGCTTATAGGACGGACGCATTACGAAGCAATAAGTAATTTACCAAAGTAGCGAGGAACAGCAACACACGTGCACACAAACAATTAGTTAAGAGGCAAAATATTGTGCCGCATTGTTACTCTAAAATTCCCAGTCTCAGCACAGTTTATTAGGCCTATCTGAACGGTTTCCCATGCTGCGCTGTGAGCATGTGACGCTGATGATCTATTGATTCTGCGACATGATTAGCCTACGACAAATTAATGTATCGTTAACCTACATGAAATATTCCGTGTTCGTTAATTGTAATAATGCGTTGAAACACTCTAATTGTTTCCATGCTTTTATTCAGCATGCGTAGGGTACAGCTTCGACCTAGGCTATATCAACAATGCCACATAAATGATATATGGTCCTATTGTTACTAGGTCTACTAGGTCTATAGCCTAGTTATATAGGCCTAGCCTAACAGAGACAGGTCGAAACTCCAAATGGCATTTTACGTCCTCATTCAGTCTAGATGCGTCTATTGACCATTCGTTGTTCCAAAATGTTGGAAGCATTCGTCATTCATATGGTCTATATGGTCTGTCGATCTGCCTATTGGCACGTGCGTTTTAGTGGCAAGCGGCGTCATCCGACTGTTTATTTCAACGCGACAGCGTGATGAAAACGTCGATTACGATATTGCTACCCATTAGGTAGCCAATGCCATTACTGTATACACAATTACAAATAGAAACCTACAAATGCAGTAAAAGCCACCAACGTGCGACATTCATATACGAGATTAGCCTACATGTCATGTAGTAGATAATCGGATGCTATAATCGCTGCAATACGCTCAATTCTCAGTTTCGTTTACGTTTACTTCTACTTACGTCGAAGTCAAAAATGACGGCTGTCGGTCCTTCACCTCTGGACACTGTCATTGATTTCGACGACGGAAAAACGTCCGACTCAGAGTCGCTTTTTTTCGTCAACAATAATTTGACGAAGAGATCGGAAAGAGTTGCAATCGAGGAAAACATTGAGGCGAAACGCAAGAAGACAATGGCAGACGGCCTTCGTCCGTTGCTGGCAAGCATGAAACTGTTTGGGCTTTACTTCAACCGTCGATTGGAGGAAACCGACGGCGAAGACGATGTCAAAAATGCACGAAGATGGAACGCGACTACGATTTACGGCGCCGTCGTTGTCACTCTGTTGTGGGTCAACAGCGTTCGTATGTTGTCCGTGTTCACGCGGGAAGACCGGTTCGGGATGGTATTGTTCAACAAACTCGTTATGGTCGTGTGGGCCATACAGTGTGCCACGTCGCAGACAGCGTTTTACGCGGCTAGTTTCAGCGGAAGGCTGGCGGTCGTGCTGCGTCAAACTCTGGATGACGCCTGTGCCAGACACTCGAATAGATTCGCCATCGTTCTTGCTACGGTAGCCTGGTCAATTATAACAGTGAGTTTGGCGTGTATGATCTACGTCAACTTTTTCACCCAGTTCACCTCGGATGTCATGATAACTCCATTCCAGATTCATATTATCCTTTCTCACCCGGTTGTTCCTCATATCATTGCACAGGTTATCATGTTCTACCAAGTATCGGTGTACATATTCTCCCAGGCGATGACGTTCGTGTTGGCACTGATCTTCAGTCATCAGTTTCAGAAGGTCAGCGCGGATCTGGGAAGTTGTCTGGATAATCCACGGCGTCAAGTGTCGGAGGTGGATATTGAGACGTTCAGACAAAAGCATCAGAGGATAGCGATGACCGTCAGTGATCTAGATGATTCTCTGATGTTCTCCAACGCCTCGGCGTTTTGCTGCCAGCTGTTTTGTTTCATCATCATGCTGTACATTGTCATTTTCTACCACTTTCTTATGGTCGATCCTGTCACCATCGCCACTCACGTGTTCTGGATACTGCTGATGTTCTTTGGGCTTACGCTCACCGCCGCAAGCGGAGTTATTGTTCATCACTATGTGAGTTTTACTCACTAATCACTCACTAGTCACTGTTTGCCAGAATTTCTTCTACTCTTCGGTGCTTCGTTAAATTTTAAACTATTTACCTGCCGTGCAACTGTCAAACATAAAATTGCGGATTTCCTCAATAATTTTGTTACAACAAATATAGAAAAAAATTAGCGAACTTACTGTCGTCCAAAATGTGTGTTTTATTTGAAGAAATCACTCGTTTTCTTAAATGTTTACTTGGTATCAGCCATGTTAGGAATGTTGCGTGTTGCGCTGTTTGATTATTTTACAGTTTGTGAATGGAAACAAGCCTGTCGCAGGTGTTGCTAAAAAACTCCCATCGAAGCTGCATTAAAATGCAGTTCTAAAATTTGACGGATTGAAGAGCAGCGCTAAAAATCCTTTTAGTCGCCTCGTCAGCGCTTCTGCAGTGGCGAGCCCTGTATAATACTGTAGTATCTGTTTATTCATTGATTTAATTATTCTACTATTGTTGTCCATTTGCAGGCTCACAAAATACACGAACGTGTTCATGACATAAACCTTTTAAGTCTGCACGGAGATGCTATCGGAAAAGTAAGTTCAACAAACAGTCCTTACTCAGTTGAATTTCAGAGTTGAATTTCCGTGATTCTGGTTGCCGTCTTTTCGTAAAATTTTGATCGGACTTTAAAAATGTGCACTAAAAAATCTTCCGTTTCCTACTCTTTCGCCAGACAGCATGGAAACACACAATTTTTAGGCGCAAATACAAAAAATTGTTTTGAGACGCAGCAATGATCCTTTCATCCTTCTCTATTATTTTAACTAAACAATAGATATTGTCAGTCACGAGACCATTTGATTCACTATAAATGGTCTATCGTCACCATGCGTTTATCTTGCACCGTTATGGAGATGTGGCGCCCCACGCTTTTGACCTTTTGTGATCACGTGACGTTATCGGTCACGTGACCATTCGACTCCCGGGGCCGAGTTTCTATGGGTGGTCCATGGTGACCATGCGTCCATCTGGTACTGTCACGGAGATATGGCGCCTCAGACATAATGGGATCACGAGTTTGACCTTTTGGGGTCACGTGACGTCATCGGTAACGTGACCATTTGACTCCCGCGGGTCGATTTTTTATGGGTGGTCCATAGTGAACATGCGTCTATCTTGCACTGTTATGGAGATATGGCGCCTCAAATATTGGACGCACGGACCTGGACACAGAAAGAAAGACGGAAGAATGGAAAGAAAAAGAGGAAGGGGGAGGGGAAGGAAAGGGAAAAAGAAAATGGAAAATAAAAAGGAAGAGGAAGGGGAAAGGATAGCATTGGACAGACAACAAGTCCGACACGTTACAGTTAGACTACCGAGCCACACAAAACAACAGACTGCAGTATGCTAGCGTAATTAACTCCAATAGCCTATAACTGCATGATTGTAGGCCTTATAGTTTTTACGCGCTAAAGCGTCTTAGCCATCGCAATTCTGTCTATCCGTCCGTCACACGGGTGGATCAGTCAAAAACGGTGCAAGGTAGGATCACCAAATCTTCACCGTCGGCTGCCTGGAAGACTCTAGTTTCAGGAACCGTAAAGCTTTTCCATAAATTCGAAGGGGGTTACCCCGAACGAGGGCGCTAAATGAGAGGGGGTGGGCAAAATTTGCGATTTTTGGCCAATAAGTCGCTGTATTTCAGTAACGGTGCGAGATAGGGTTTAGGTTACTATTAATCACTAATAGAAAGTCGTACACTCGCTTTCGGTTGGCGCCGAATTCAATGACCTTGAATGAGGTTGAACGCTAAAATAGGGAGTTTTATGGATTTTTTGGCGATTTCGGGCTGCGACACAGGTCTATATCACTCACACGGTGGCGCCACGGAACTATCGTTATGCGATCCAGATAGAGAATTTGGTATTTGTATATTAACTTAGCGTGAACACCGCAATTTTCAGGTAAACTACTGAACCGGAACTGCTATATGCTTTCGCTCGTCTCGTGAGCATTAGCTTAAATTTCTTGTTGAAAATTATTAAAAATATTGTGTTTGATGAACATTGGTTCCTTAGCCTACTAAATGCCGCACTGCTAGAGTGGATAAGCGAGTTCGCAGTACGCGCTTAGTCTATAGCGTTCCAGACAGTGCTGTTTCATCATACTTAAACCACTCTGAGATCACATAGACTTCACCGTCGTTTGCTAATGGGGTGTTTACACGATCCAGCAAATGTCCAGCAATTCACGTGCATTTTGAATACATTTGCTGGAAGTTTGCTGGACGTTTGCTAGATCGTGTAAACATCCTATAAATTTATGACGCACCACTGCAGCTTAAAGTTGTAAAACAGTACGACTGTCAACTGAGTGTGGCTTATACCCCGTTTACACGATCAAGCAAACATCAAGCAAACATCAAGCAAACATCGAGCAACCATCGAGCAAATGTATTCAAAATACACGTGCACGACGTGTGCTCTAATTGCTTGATGTTTGCTTGACGTTTGCTTGACGTTTGCCTCATGTTTGCTTCGTGTAGGCTATGCTTCATGCAAGCTTGACGTTTGCTTGACGTTTGCTCTATGTTAGCTCGATGTTTGCATGATGTTTGCTTCGTCGTGTAAACGGGGTATTAAGCAGAAAATATAGACGATCATGAAGTGCGAATCATGAAGTGCTTTGTGTGTGGTCGGCTTCGCTGTAGGTAAACGTGTTTTTGAGCCGACTGTCTGGAGAGCCGATTGGGTTCACTGTGCTCGGTATATTCGTCATTGACAAGAACTCCATTCTCACGGTAAGCCGCTGATATGGCTTTTTACCTATCGATGTCTGACCCAAAATTCAAGAGTGGCACATGCCAGCATCAATTTTGGGGTAAGAGATGCGTGCGCATTGCAGTAGGGCCTATGCTTTTAAGCAACTCTCTCTCTGTCTTTTACGTTCTCGCTTACAGCTCAATAACGATACGAAAAGTCAGAAAAGATTTAAATGTCCATAAATTTTTCTATTTGTTCACCTAGCTCGTTTTGTCACCTCGAATGAAAGCTAAATTGATGTCATAAAGCTTCATCCGATCAGATCTCTTACCTGTATCGCTACAAGTTTACAAGCGACTGGTCACTGGCCCCTAATGGTAGTAATCTGATTTCTGGTTAACAGCGGATATTTAATTCTTTGCGTAAGTCCATACGTGAGCTCATCACACAAATAGTACAAGCCTGTATAATTTTTATTACCATCAAATTATCGATTGTGAACGATTTCTGCTGTGTTGTCGTGCATTCGCAGCTGCTCGGGCTGTTGATTACGTACTTTCTGCTCATCGTGCAGTTGTCGAGTTCTTCGCTGCTCGCAGCAACTGAACCTGCATCAAACTCTACTGTCATCGACTGAGTTGCTGATGCTGCTTATGCTGCCATGGCAACGATATGGCTTGCGCCTATATTTGTAGCTTACCGAATAGGCTTAATATACATTTGCCCGAAAGAAAGAGTCTACCGTTTTCACTGAATAACGTTAACGAATGTAGATGTATTTTTGCAACTTCTGGCACAAATTATCCTGAGAACACGTTATACTAAAACCTCTAAAATTTTAGTTGAAAATTTATTTACATGTAGGCTATCATAAAGTATTGTTAAAAAAGAAAAGAAGTCCCGCATATTGAATTTGAACAGTAGGGCTATGCAAAAACAGTGTTTTCTTCCGATATTGTTTCTACGTTGCTGGCTTTTTGATCTCGGTCACCGTCATTCTCTAAACACCATGTGGGCACTGGGCATAGCATAACATCACTAAAACTAAAGCAACTGGTTGCAAGATATTGTAAGTATATGAAAAATGCAAAACAACAATAATATTCAATTCCCTTTCCCAATTTTCCAAAAGACCTTTCCTGGTTTTTCTTGTAGCGTTTGCTTTAATTAGGTTTATATGGTTTAGCAAGACTCCCCTGGTGTTATTTATTGTTTATTGTTACTTACTCTTACGTAGGCGTAGCCAGAAATTGGAGTCACAAAAGGCAAACTAGCCACCAACGGCCAGAAATTGAAGCGGAAAGCCGAAAACAAAGGTGGACTTCTTGTGGAGAAGCTTAGCTCTCGGCGAAGCACAGCCCCGGGAGCAAACGCTTTTTGGGCATGAAAATTCTCTTGAAATGCATAGGCCTATATTGAGTATAAATTTTATAGTTTTACTGCAGATCTTTATAATGCACTGCATATGCGAGGCAAAAAGGTGACTTTAACATCTTGGGGGGGCATGGCCCCCTTTGCTTCCCCTAAATCCGCCTATGCCAATGGGCGAACAGCCATTGGTTAGTTTAATTCGGTTCATTTTATTTATATTGCTCTGAGCGCGCCTTGAAAATGTACAGAAATAAGCTAACTTACATTTCGAGAACAACAAATCTAAGCCTAAATTTTTTCTGGCAGTGGGAAGTTGGAAGCAGGCCTAGGCATATATAGGCCTACTAGCACCCCCTGTCTCAAAAATGCGATGTAAGGGATTTATTTTGCACGAGATATTTACATTGTGCAAACTTACGACGGTACCACACTACCACGAAAAATTGTGAACTTCAAGTTCTTTGTTTGCTCGCCGGAACTTTGCCTCTGGAGCCGTCGAGCGAGTCGAGTCTCCAGCAGATTTCCGCCGTAGGCTAATTTGCGCCTTACTCTTGTCTCAGGCTATTCTGACTGCACGACCTAAGCGTCGTTAAACAAATACTAAGCCTATCAGATTAACATTACTAGAAAAGTAAGAATAAGTGCGTTTCTAAGTAACAGTCACTGAATAAAATAGCATCAATATTAATGCTATTTGACTGAACTGACACGTTAGGCTATAAAAACCACCACACATGCGAAGAAACTGCCGCCGTCTCGGATTTTCCCTTGATGTTCTAGGCCTATTAATAACTTTTGAAAAAAACGCAGTACCGTACAGAAAAATCCAAATGGTATTTCCTATGCTGACTAAAGAATAAAGACGTCTTTGTTGCGCAGGATTTTTAGGAGATTATTTACTCAATTTTAAGTTAAGTGGAAGCTGGTCTGATAAAATGATGAGTCGGTGATGTTGGAAGATTTTTAGCAGTCACTTTGCTTCCGGTGCGTTTTACTGCATAGCCTACATCTAAACGTTTTACTTGCAAGCAGCTCGAGTGTTGATCAGATAACGAAAGTGCATTCGTTTGTTGAAGGTTAGAAGGTTAAAGGTGGTGTATATTTTGTATGGAAACCCATCGCAGAGATAAGAAGCGTCACCTGCCATATGGGATCAAACAGTGTTAGCTGCTACCCGACACAGGTGAACGCGCCCCGCCTTAACCCCAGCCAGACAGACCCGTACTCGATTTACTTACCGCGGATGGATGGAAGGCTGAGTTAACCTTGGTGTTGGGTGGCTTACCTGTTCGCAAACAGTCACGTTCAAGTAATAATCACTTGATAGCGACCCGACCGGGAGTCGAACCCACGACCTCTCGATGGTGAGTCCGACACCCATACCGTTACGTTACGCCAGCAAGCATGGGCGGCGCCAGAGTTCGGCAGGAAAAATTTTGATGGTGATAAAGTGCCAAGCTGTAAATTATTAAACGTCATTTTTGCAAGAAAACACATATATATGTGAGCTTTTTGCGTTTCCAAATATTAACAAATAATTTGAGAAAAGCTTACGTGACGCGCGATAGCAGCGGTTTTGCCACTTCGGCAATCAGTGTACAGCATGCAATAAAATAATAATAACTTTATACGAAATTCACTCTCAAAATGTGTGTCGCAACCCAAAATCACAAACAAATTACTAAAACTCCTATTTTTGGGGTTCAAAATCATTCAAAATCATCGATGTTGACACTTCTAAGAAGCTCATTACTAGTGTTTGTTATCATAAGCAGGACCTCTGCGCCTATCTGCAACTGTTTCCATGCTAGACGAGGCAATATCAGTAAAATAACCACTTTTAGAGGGGTACCCCTCTTTTACGTTCGCTTGCGCAGGCCTCCTTGAACCTAAAAGGTTGGGACTTGGACAGCTAAAATCTACGTTCAATGCTAAAAATTAATTACGCAGGCTGTCTTGGTCTATTTCCAGCCATTTCGTCGCAATTCACTCTTGAAATGTGCGCTGCATCCAAAAATTGCGATAAATTTAGCAAAACCCTTTTTGGGGGGTTTAACGTCGTTCACGGTCATCGATGTTGATAAATTTAAAAAGCCTGTCACCAGTGCTTGTTATGATAAGCAGAATGTCTGTACATATCTGCAACCGTTTTCACTCTATACGAGCCAATAACTGCAAAATAACGTCTTTTAGGGGGGTACCCTCTTTGACGTCCTCGTTTTAGGGGAACCCCCACACCCACGGGCACGAAATTTTGTCAAGGTAAACTAGAGTCCTAGGGGCAGCCCACAGTGAAGATTTCGTGATCATAGCTTGCATTGTTTCGACACAATACAGCAGTGTGACGGACGAATAAACGGTCAGACAGACGGACAGAAAACCAGGCCATGGCGAAGACGCGCGAAGCATTATGCTATCGCGCGTAAAAAGCAAGCAAATTTGCGGCTTCCATTGCACGTCCAAAAGTTAAGTCTTTTAGCTTCAATGGGCTTCACCCCCTGAGCCCCTGGACCCTGCTCTGGACCCTGCTACATTTTTTCCGTGCACACAAACAACTGAATAAGGTCGACATTTGAGCCACACACAAAAAAATTATTGCCCCCTGTGCCCTGGCTTTTGCCTTCCTCCCGTTCCCCCAGCTTCAGATTCTTACCGCCGCCCATGCTAGCAAGCAATGTTAATCAATAAGCAGGCTGCTGTTAATGATAACAAGTGACTAAAATAATTTTTTATTAGGCGGACTAGCTTTTTCATTCGCCAGGTGACAGCAGCAATAGCCTGTGCAGTTGCATGCTTTGGCTACGAGCTTCGACCTCCAAATTTTCCCTTCCGTGGGACTCAGAAACCCTATCTAACACAACATGTCATCGTACCTCACTTTAAGGCTTAAGTGTACTTGTCAAATGCCATCTAAATCCGTCGAACGATTTAAACCGGGCGCACGAATGTGACAAACCGCAGACAGACCAACAGACAGACCACGGGCCACATAGAGAAATGTGTAATTATAGGCAGAATCGCTTGCGACAAAGCGATTTCTGTTTAATAATTTACTGCGTAGCTAGATGGGGTGCACTGGGGACAATATTTTTTGGCCTGAAAAATCAAAAATTGGCATGAGTACCAAAAGCCAAATCGAATCGAATTTGTCTTTAACCATAGGGAAGGAAGAAGGAGGAAAAGGAAGGGAGGAGAGGACGGTGATAATCGATTAACTAAATGTTGAAATGTTAACTGTTTAGTGTTTAATATTTTCGGCTGTTAAAACTATATTTCATTTTTTTGCATGCCTATTTAAAGAAATTGGTTTTTACCAAAGTTGCGCCCTGAATTTTTCTGAGACTTTGGCGCTTTATAAATCATTTACTTACTTACTTATTTACTTACTTGCTTGACTACCCTATAGTTGAAACCGAGTACAAAACGATATGATAATATTATTTTGTTTGTCTAGATTTGTTTTGTATTGCTTGTCCAATGATAATTGGACAACGTCTAATAAGTTATTTGGCTTAGACCTGTATTGTGTACTTATTTTGCTAGTTTTTAATACACACGGCATCTCTGGGATACACATAATGCTTTTGTAGTGCAGATAGGCTATAGTTCGATTCCGACAAAAATCAGCATCAAAATCGGAAGCTGCTTTCGGTCAGATGAACCTACCAAAGTTCGCAACGAAGTAGCCGTCACGCAATAAAATGGGTTTGTACAATAGTGCTGTACTATTATCGTTTTCTTAATGTTAGACTAGATAATTGTAATTTTCTTTTACTGGGGCCTACTTTTTATAACTACGTTTCAAATTATCTTTACATTGCCTTTTTACTTCATACAATTAGCTCCAGTTTCATAACGTTAAATTATTATTATTATTCACAAGGACTATTGCTGTTTGAGTTAAACACATTTGATTTTGTTGAATTTAGTTTTCAAAGTTTTTACTCATTACAATTCTTAAGAAATTATAGGCCTAATATACAGGTTGGGCCAAAAATGGCACCATTTTGTGTATGCTTCATAACTTCATCAAATGTTAACCGATTTTAACAATTGTTTACTATCAAAATTAAGAAAAAAATTTGTAATAGGCTAACTCTGTTACAACAGATCCCACCACACCTCAAGCGTGTCGCTACACTACGTTGTAAAATGTCAGTGTTTTGAAAGCAACAATTGAAAACAAAACGACTTCTATAACAACACACTTTAAGAAATTAACAACAGAAAACAACGCGTTTGATATCTTAGTTATGGTCTTAAGTAACTGTTTTGTCCTGCAGTTTTTACGTCAAATGTTTAATGTGTCCGCCTTGCTGCTGGACGATGTACTCAACCCGGCGACGCCACTGAGCAATGACGCGGTCAACGAAACGCCGCTACAGTTTGCCACATTCTCATAGTCGCAACATTTTTTCATAAACAAAACTTTCTAAATATACTTATTAAATGCCAATGACGTCAGTGACGATTTCACTATAAGGCACAGGCAGAAAACAATACAAGCAAGCAAAATGTTTTTAAAAGCAGGTCTTGGCCTTGAAGGCCACACCACAAGTTGCTTCATTACAGAGAAAAGAAAGAAATAACTTTTGGTTGCGTACACACAGAGAACACAGACCGTCTACATGTGTTGTGTAACACCTACTTATTTTAATTCTCTCCATGGCGCGGGTCATAATAGCAAGTAGGCCCTTAGCTTTTCTTTTTGTTACTTGACTAACTTGTATACCGGTAGGCGAAGAATTTCAAGTATGATGTAGTGCAATATTGCAGCTGTTGTTTTTTAGGAAATCACCTGCAGTGTGTTAGAATTGTGTCCTCGCGTGATCAGTCTCGAAAAATCCCTCGAAAATTCCGGGAAGAACCAGGTAAGCTAAACTATAGCTCTAATCGATCGCGTTCGAATAAAATCAGACGCTTTCGGCTACGGTACATATTAATGCACAATATTGTAGCCTTCAATATAGGTAAACTTTCACTAATCAGATCATGATAATAGGCCTGTAGATTTTTTGTAGAATTTCGACGACTTTTTCAGAATAGAACTCAGTGACGACGGAAATCGCAGCTGAATGCAAACTTTTTTTCTAGCAGGGTGCCGTTCGAATGCAAGACACCATTTCTTCGTAGGTACAGTAGGCCCCTATATTAGACACAAAAACTGGACAGGACTGACTTTTCAAATCTTGACAGTTTCAGACGCTTTGTTACTGCATTAAGTTTCCATTGTTTTTAGTCATTGTTATACCCCATTATCAGAGACTGTTGATTTTAATAAATGTACAAAACATCAGTTTATATACTTGTTAACGGCGACATGCAATGAGTGACACATCGAAAACAGCAAAAATCATAAGAAGGTGATATCACTCACCATCACATCGTCTAACTGTCAATGCGCTGTTGAATAATATCACCTTTTTATGATTTTTGCTGTTTTCGATGTGTCACTCATTGCATATCGCCGTTAACAAGTGTATTAACTGATGTTTTGTACATTTATATTTCCTGTTTTATTACAATAACAAAGTTTTTATGTTCATGGTCAATTATAAACCGTCTGCTTTCCACGGCCATAAAGACACTGAACCTTAAATATTTTTGGGTCAGGACTCAGGATTTTGATCTTTATGGGTCACGTGACGTCATCGGAACGTGATCATCGGACTCGGCGAGAGCACTTTCCTATTGGTGGTCAATGATGACCATGCGCCTATCTTGGATGGGTACGAAGATACGGGGTTTCAAAGACTTCGGGTCACGAGTTTCACTTTTTGGCGTCACGTGAGGTCATCGGTCGCGTGATCATTTGACTCGGCATATGTGGTTTCCTATTGGTGGTCTATTGTAACCATGCGTCTGTCTTGCACCGTAACGGAGATATGGGGCCCCAAAGATATTAAGGTCACGACCTTAACCTTTTGGGGTCACGTGACGTCATCGGTCACGTGACCATTGGACTCGGCATATGTGGTTTCCTATTGGCGGTCCATTGGAACCATGCGCCTACCTTGCACCGTTACGGAGATATAAAGCCTCAAAGTTGCATTTGCCCATGTTAAAGGCCAAAAGTTCACTAAGTATGCTCCGTGTCACGTGACCTGTAGGCGGGGGTCCAAAATAACCACATATTTGGAATTCCCAAGGAGCGTTTTTGGCCGAAAATTTCTAAGTCTGTTTTTGGGCCAAATTCTTGACTTTGGGGGGATTTTTCAGGGGCTAGATATTAACTTCGAATTTCGGTTCCCGAAAAGGTTTGACCCTTGCGTGAGGCCGCGTTGTTCGAGCCCGTGAAAATCCGCCGACCGGTCTGACCTGTAGGTCGGTCAACAAAAAAAGGTATATATGTAAGCTTACTAGAAAAAATTTCGTTATATTTTACCCATTTGCCGAGAAGCCCCCAATGGACAGATTTGCACGAAATTTTGCACAGGGGGTCGTCTTGCGGACTTGATCACCTGTTTCAAATTTTGTGTCGATCGGTTGAGGGGTTTCGGATCTGCGCGGGGTCGAATTTTGCCATTCTCCCTTGACTTAGCCGGTCGCCATTAACACAGGGCTGTGCTACCGCACGCCTGTGATGTAGGCCTACATGTAGTTTAAATTGACTTCTTGTATTCTTGAAATAAACTGTTATTGCTGTAGACTATGAAAATTGCTCGATGGTGTATACTTTGTGCCCGGTGCATACGGTGTGTACTGAGCGAGGTTTGCCGTCGCTACCCTCACACGAATCCATTGACATCCACAGTGTAAAAAGCATTGATCGACACAAAAGCGCTTCTCTGTGTCAGAATAATTGCAATTCATCGCATGGTGATTTTCTTTTCGAAGAAAGCACTCATCAGTCGCGTCATAATGACTACCAGACTACTAACTGTTCTGCATTACCAACAGAAGCTCCAATTCTCAGTCATTATCAACCGATTCGCTGTGATTCTGCCAGCTCAGTGATCACTGATCACGCAGAGTATACTGGCTACGTCGCTAACCCAGCAGAGTTCATCATTAATCCGTAAGTAAAACGGCAATCTGTTCACTCTCAGTCTCTATACTGGTATAGCACGAGTCAATAATAAAGAAGTAAATGCCCATGTTCGTCAGATTTTACGCCCGACAGCACGTAGTGCTAAGCGCGTCTTAGCCATCGTCTAGGCGTCCGTCTGTCCGTCTGTCTGTCTGTCCGTCCGTCCGTCATACGTGCGGTATTGTGTCAAAACGACGCAAGACCAAGACAACCTGTGTATGTAATTTTCAGCATTGAACGTAGATTTTAGCTGTCCAAGTCCCGACCCCTTAGATTCAAGGAGGCCTGCGCAGGTTTGCGTTTAAAACGGCTACCCCCTAAAAAAGTTATTTTACCACTATTGGCTGGTGTAGCGTGAAAACGGTTGCAGATAGGTATAGACATGCTGCTTATCATAACAAGCAATAGTGACAAGCTTTTTAGTGGTGTCAACATTGATGACCTTGAATAACCTTGAACCCGCAAAATAGGTCGTTTTAGTTTTTTGCAATTTGTGGCTGCGGCGCATGCAGATTTCAAAAGTGAATTGCCACGAAATGGATGAAGATAGACCAAGACAACCTGCGAACAGGAACTGCTAGGCTGTCGCGCGTCTCATGAGCTTTGCTCAAATTACTTGTTATAACTATTTCATTGACACACGCTGTAGTAAATTTGATTCGCGATAAAGTGACAACAAAAGACTCTATCCAACAACACCCAAAATGTAGGCTAGCTTGTGAAATATCGGTATTGGATTATTGTACCGACCAAAAGCGCGACAGCGACGACCATACATAGTGCGCATAAATTTATGACTGTGAGCGACTGACCGTGTACTGTTACTGACCAGGTACTGTTTCGCAGCAACTTGCAGCTTCTTTCTTAGTGTTTGCCGTAATTATCGTCAGTAATCGCATCAACCCGCGGAAAGATGGCTGCAGGACCATGTTTGCTGCAAGGATTTCTTCAGTGCATAGGCCTATCACCCCAATATCAGTTGCAGCTGAGGAAAGTTGTTCAGTAGATACGTTCCCCATTGCAACAAACATGAGGTCACTTAACAGTAAGCAGGAAATAATCTGTCATCAGCGAATAAACGAACTAACAACAAACTTTTTTATCACAGCTACGTATGTACAATTAGTATCAGGTGGTTGTAGATTGTAGCACTACTATTATCTAATATTTATGCTGTCAGTTTGTCATCTATACAGTGACTGACTGGTGTGGTCTGTGTCCATGACAAATAGCAAAGTACGAGTCTTTGTTAAAACACAATCTTCACGCAAAATAACCACATTCCTACTTTCAATTTCTGCTTAGTTTGTCTACTACTCTTGAGCTACTGAGATAAATTAAGCACATCAGTAGCCTAAACCTAACTGCTTTTTAAATTGTCTTATAATACGTACATGTCGTTATTTGTGCATAGTGTTCCGAAACCTGTCGTGGCAAAAGCAGCCAAATTCGAGGATACCGCAGTTAAAACGATCCCGTGTGAGCTTTCTGACGACCAAGGCTTTCTTGAAGACAGTCGACAGTTTGTCGACGTACCCATGGACGCTGCCGTCACTTATCGCTGGAAGTTCATGAACGTGAACACATCGGAAGCCACAGACGACGAACCAGGTTCCATACGTTTGGCCTTCAGCAAGAATTCACATGATCTTCCCACACCCCTTCCAACTGGATGCTGGCTACTCTACGATGGCGTCATCCACTGCTTGCCTCACAACCAGACCTTCAGCGAGCCGATCCGTTTGTCTTTCAGACTGCCGGCTTCAGTTGATTTGAGTCATGTTAGAGTTATGTACAGCAACACTGACATCGGCGATGAAACACACTGGATGGTGATGGACGGACCCGAATATTCAGCAATGGGTGCAAGCTGGTATCCCAACAGCGAATCACACCGCAACAAAGCCGTATTGCTTGCCAACTGCAGAGAACTCCAGCTGGTTCTAGAACATTTCTGCATCTTTGCCATATTGGTGGATGGGCAAGAGGAACGGGCGCAAAACGTCGTCGTAGAAACGTTCTTAAAGACTGCAGTCAGTAGCTTTCGTTACACGATTAACGTCCTCGTTGTCGTTGGATGCAACACCGACAACTGCGTGAGTGTGCCATTGTATAGTGTTTACCGTAATCTTACTAAATGCGCGAAAAGTTTTTCTATCTCTCTGTCATAGTTTGTTTGTCTGTCATACCCTTCTGGTGCCTCCTCTGTTGCACGTTCGCGGACCCGACCGCGGCGTTTGAGTTCTTGGACCTTAGGTACGTGCGTTTCCACCTTGCCTACGCGCGTACAATGCACTGATTAACAAGTTTTTTTCTGGTTGTGTTTGTGCTACTGTATTCTATACAGTATTTGGCTAACATGTGGATAAAAGCTTGAAACTTACTTTTCCGGTTCACTTTGCATGATGTAGCTAAAATAGCCTGCGAAGATAACATACACTGTAACTACAGTGTATGTTACCAGCTGTTGGTGCTGTTATGTGTATAGAACCGGCGAAAGGAGATGGCTCTTACTAATGGCTATATGCATGTGGAGAAAACGGAACAAATTATGTTCGAGAACGCTGGTGACCTAAAAGTGGCTCTCGACAACATTGTGTGGATGAGCGACTGTGCGGTGAAGCCGCGCTCGTTCGTAAGTGTATAGTCAGCGTACCCTTCTAATGTCTTAATTAAAGGAAAGAATTACGTCAACAATGCATCATTTATTAGCAGTCAAAGTACTAAATTTCAGTTAAATATGTTAAAGCAAACAATACAATAATTGCAGCCACTTTAGTTTCTGATGTTTGTGAATGACATTAGGTACAATGACGAGAAACTGAAGTGTTGTAGGGTGACCTCGATTTTAATTAAATCTGCTTAAACAAACTAAAGTTACAGCGCCTTTTGTGATGTCATCCCACAACACTTCAGTTTCTGGTCATTTTGTCTGATGTCATCCACAAACACGAGATACTAAAGTGGTTTGAAGTGACCTCACAAAAGCCGCTGTAACTTTTGTTTGTTTAGGCAGATTTAACTAAAATTTCAATTTGGCAGTTTAATTGCCAATAAATGACGCATTGTTGACGTAGACTTTTGCCAAAATCAGATGTTTTTGTTGGAGTTACGCAAATTTACACCAACAATAACCATGTAGACGTACTGGAAACAATGGGATCCTTTGGATTCCCATGGTTCTCCATTGGTGATGTAGTTGATATCAACTGGATACTATGGGATCCAATCGTATCCAGTGGTTTCCCACTGTTTACCATGAGATTCCCATGGGATATGTTTATAAGGGTACTTACGTAACGCCATATTGGTAACGGAGATATTTTGTTATCAATATTCAAAAATTAATAACTCTGTTGAGAAATAATATGTTTCAACGAAATTTGGTGATCGTTTTAGCAATTTATTGGGAATTAAGCATACAAAATTTTATTGAGATTCGTTTAGATGTGACATTTCTATTGTACGAAATCAAAGGGGTTACTTTTTTCCGGAGACAGTGTACAATGGTAAGGCCAGCAGAAGTTTAGTCAGTTTATAATTGAATGGTTTCATAGCGAGCGCGCTGAGCGCGAGTCAATAACGACGGTTTGGGGGGGGGGGCGGAACCACCAGTACGGTTCATAGGCAAATGCCCTTGGTCAGAGAGTCAAAAGGTGATGTTCCCATGAAGCTGAAAACTTTTTTTGTGTTTGGAAGCTGTTAAACAAGTGACAAAATTTGCAGTGAGTGAGGTTTTGTAACCTGATTTGGACATCGCATGGCATCCGCCCAACTTTTGGCCCATCGGGTCCGAGGGACGGCGTCCAGTTTAGCCATACCCAAATGTGCAATATTAATAGGTGCCAGGCAACGAAAAATCCTACCATGACTTTGCCACTGGCTATATATATATATATATATATATATAGGCTAGGCCTACTGCAGAATAGAAATTTTGCCTGTAAGACTCGGTCTGTCAATGATGACGTCAAACAAACAAAGTATGTTGGTACGGCACCTTTTTTACTTACATCTTGGAGACACGTCAGATGTTTCACAACTTTGAACCAAAGCCCACCGCAGCCCGCATGCAAATAGCATAAGCTTAAATAAATCGGCTATTTTCTGGATTATTTACGTTGTTAATCACGGTTGTAGTATAAAAACCTGATAGCCTAAAGGTTCTTTCCGGGCAAACAGTGCCGCTTTTCCATCTATCTTCGGCTTTGCTTTTAGTTTACTGTGTGAGTTAGGGGGTAAAATTTTCTGACTCACACTGTACACTGTGTCTAAAAAACGAAACCTTTGACGCTTTCATATAACTACAACCATGATTTAATATCAACAACTTTCAGTGTGAATAATTGTTATACAATGAGATCAGCACTTAATAGCACTTGTTAGTTTGTGAAAAAGTGGGTGCCGCAGAACAACTTCAGCTGGTACTCGCTTCGTCATATTTTTCACAAAATCATAAGTGCTATAACATGCCTATTAGCATACGACAATTCCTTTTACGAAAATTTGATGATATAGAACCAAAATTGTCGAAGTTATATGACGCTGCCACGGCGTCCGCTTTTTGAGACAGCATCGGGTTAGCAGCGCGAAACAACAGTAGGAAGGTTGTTACTTTTATTTGGCATGCGTACGAAATATTTTTGTCGAGTTTCGTAATGCAGCTTTCGTAGACAACTCTTGACTAACAGTGTCGCACTATGATTTTTCGACGATGATGATTTCAACAGATACAAGACAGACTCAATGTGTGGCAAGGCATCGAACGTTCAAACTTGTTCGAAGTGACGTCGGCAGTTGCTGTGCTCAACGAAGTGGACAGCATTTTTTCGTGCGATGTCCGTGTCCAACAGTCCGACCGGACGCCTCTTGTTTTTCGCATCTCGCAAGACTTACATGAGGTTTGTACGTACAGTCGCTGCATTTAGTCTATCGCCCACTCAATATTATGGAGTGGAAACGATTATAAAAAATTACAGTAGTTTGCATGTTTGTACCAGTTTTATTTGTTTCATTGTGCCTTTGATTATTTTAATGAAGTAATATCAAGTTGGCGGTGATAGTAAAAAAATATCGACATAGGTTTAGATAACTCACAATGACATTATTACATGGTAAATCTTAGAAAGAGTAGATATAATATACGTACTGAACCGGTGAAACGACAGACAAGATTGTTGTCATTTAACAATAATAAAAATTCCTCAAAATGCAACCTCTATAACTGTTTTGTTGATGTTTCGGCAACCGCTGCTGCCTTCGTTGAAACGTCAACAAAAACAATTATAAAGGTTGTATTTAGAGGAACTTTTAGAACTTATTAAGTTACGCTTCAATCCATGAGTCTATTCCTCGACAAGATTGTTGTCAGATTGCGCTGTGTATATACGCAGTTAATGACAACCGAAACACAAGGTGTTCTGCCGCACTGCGCATGTCAGCGCTGTCGTACAACTGAGGCGCGGCAGCGTGTCGATGCATCGCCCGACATCCATAAACCCAGCTCGGCTCAACGACTGGCGGCGCCGTTTGAATCTCCACCGACGCAGTGCCATTATGACCATGGCGATGACAGTCAAAGACCTCCGCCGATGGATCCACTGCGGTCAGATGACAGTTCGTCTTTGTGCTGTAAAAAGGAGGACTACGTTCGAGCGGCATCTGACGGTCCACTGAAACGTCTACCAGCAGCTGCGCATTTGCCAGAATTTTGCCAGGCTTGGAACGGAGACAAATTTTACTAAAACTGCGGTAACAATTGACAAACAATATTGATAGCCATTAATGTGAAATGAGTCTGCGGTGCCAACCTATATGGAACGACCTTTCAATGGACATTAGCACCGCCACTGTCGGTTTTCGAGGCAGGCTATTACTCATAGTCGGACCTACTTATTTGACACTTATCCTTAATGTGGTCTAACGCATGTTATTAAGGCGACGCTAAACCCCTCTATGATAATGATGATAATTATCATCATTATGACGCTTGGCAACCGTCCGCGGCATTCAATGCAATAAAGTACGCTTACACCGTGTCTCCGAAAAAACGTGCCAATTTTTATTTTTTTAGATAGGTTTTGATAATTTATGACACGCAGCACTGCTCAGAAACTTGACGTATACGACTGTAGTTTGCCCGTCTTACCTTAAGACTGTCGCTGCACTACCTTGCGAAATGCCAAAGTCGTAGTTTTGGCTTCGGCTAAAAGTGACAAATTTATAACATTGCCATTTATTTAGTGAAAATTGATATTTCAAACACGTAACACGGTAATTCGTCTTTCTCTATTAGCCATATATAGTGCCGCCTGTCTAAAAATGTTGGTAAACTTATTTCCGTTGTGCAGAAACAACAGCCTTTCGCAAGGCAGACATTTTGTTTCATCTGTATTGACGAGCGAGTTATTTCAGAGCGTATACACAATCATAATATTTATTTTATTGAAGATACTCGTTCTAGGACAAATAGTAATGTATAGATAATTAACTAAACTTCGTTCTGTATCTTGATAACTTGCTTAGGTTTATTATTTTTGTTACTTCTCATCTATTCAGACTGTCCCATACAGCCACTTTTGAATGCATAAAATGATCTTTCATGATGTCCTGATCTGCTATTACGAAGCCCGGTCTGACTTTACCCTGTCTTGTATTTTTTGTCTTTCTCATTGCTGAAGATCTCACACAACGAAAATCTAGAACATTCGAACACTTTTCGCTACCGAATCTAACGTCTTATCTACGGCGTCAGTCCGACGTCTTTTTGATCACCGTGCATCACTTTCGGCCTCATAGAACGAAAACTCAAATTTTGTGCCCACTGCGTAGTTTTCATTGTTGAAGTTACTTGTATACAGTGCCGGATTAAGCACAGGCCTCGATAGCCTGTGCTTCAAAGTCCCCCCCCCCCGAT
>Ga0209367_1002837_pt1 | contig 23188 bp, 19 predicted proteins | sample WorMetLIZISLAND2_FD_187412 | JGI IMG/M metagenome (GOLD analysis project Ga0209367, IMG submission 187412) | Marine gutless worms symbiont microbial communities from Max Planck institute for Marine Microbiology, Germany - Olavius geniculatus... ... | reverse complement strand
AAGTGCTGTCCCTTTACTCGAACACAGGCCTGGAGACGTCTTCTCCATTTGTCGATTGCGTCATTGACAATGGTCTGCCGTAGGCCAGACCAGACCTCCACCAAGCGCTGCTTCAGTTCATCCACATCTAACCTAAGCTGGTACCCCGTTTTATGAAATATTGTAAGCCCCTAACACACTACGATATTAAGTACTTTTTGACGATTTTCTCAGCTAATCATTATTATTATTAGGCACAGTTTGTTGGAGTTATTTCAAAACGTAATATGGGTCCAGTTTTTTTTGAGACACAGTGTACATTAGGCTTGATGGCTAGGGAGAGTGTTCTCCTAGCAGGTCCAGGTGGAGCTTGGCCACCAGATTCTTTTTAGTGCATTTTACACTGTAACTAGTGTATTTGGCGAGCACAGTTGAGAAATGCTGCTGATGAGCAATACGAACTTCCAAATTTTATTATCATTTTAAATAATTCACCCTGGGCCACAGATAATACGTTTGCAGCCTGCAAGCCATTGTTTAGCATCTGCTTATGCCACTTTGGACAGTGATCTAACATAGACATTGGAGATGTATGCCAATGTCTTCCTGTATCGTGAAGTTTTGCATTGCATTTCGTTAACGCTACATGGGCACAGAGTCGTCAGACAAAGAGCAGTTTCTGAAGATGGTGGCACAGTGCTGGCAAATACACTGCGGACAAATGGTATGAGAGACTTTTCCAGCATTTATTAGCTGACCATACATAAGTAACGGTCAAGCTTATGGCATGGTTGTCATTCGTCTATCGTCATCTGTCTGTCTTCTGTGACAAATTTACCCTGGATAAACAGTAGGTTGTAGGGCGATCAGGAGAGCTTGAATCTAGGAGGGGTTAATTATCACCCTGTAGACAATATTAGAGACAGAGAGAATTTTATTCGCCAACAGACATAACGTGGTGTAAAACAATAGCAAAACACAGTGGCAGGCTGCCAGATTCATAGTATTTTTGCATGGATAATTAGTTGTATTCATTTTTGACGTGATGTTGTTGCAGACAATGATACGTAGTATTTTTCTCGTTCTGGATAGAACTTATGTCCTGCAGAATTCTGGGATAGCTTCGCTCTGGTATCTGCGTCAAATTTTGTTTATTTTTTTGCTGTTTACTAGATAAATATGTGCTTGCAATGTAGTGAAAGTTAGGATATTAAAACGCTGTCACAGTGCAAATACGAGGACTTTGTTTAAAAGTCTTTATTTAAAGGCTTAATTGGTGTTTTTTAATGATTTATGATTTATGTAGTCTAGTAGCTTCTCTATTGTAGCCATTACTTTTGTTTTTTTTTTGAGATTTTAGTTTGTAATTTTAGCTGCTTTTATTTTCTTCACTTTTGTAACACATGCTAGTGAATATATTGTTATCATGTGCTTTCAACTGGCACATCATGCAATGCACTAGCCCTATCTCATCTCGCAGTGTAAACTGATGTCTGGCTAAGGAAATTTAGATCATTGCCACGCTTTTGGCTCAGGAAGGAGCTTATGTTTGTTTATATTATGTGTAGTAAATATGAACACTGTGTTGCAAAAAAAAACATTCCCAATATTTTTGAATGAAACTTGAAAACCAATTATCATATTTTGATAATTTTTGGTATGCTTGGTCTGCTTTCCCCAGTTAGAGCAAAAGCACACGTTGGGTATAAACTAAAACACAAATTTAATAGCCAGTTGTGTCAGAAATATTTGTTCCAAAAATTATTAAAATCTGCTAATCTGTCTTCAAGTTATGATCGATAATGTCACGGATGTTTTTTTCAGGTTTTCTGTTTATTTCAAAACATATTTAGCTTGATCTGCTTTCCTTAGGTAGCACAGAAGCATACGTCGGGTGAGGTGAGGAACAAAACAGTCATTTGAGTTGTGTCCGGAATATTTGTAGCAAAAATTATCAAACTCTGATAATTGGTTTTCAAGTTACAGTCAAAAGTGTTGAGGATGTTTTTTGAGATGGTGTATACAGTAAAGGATGGTTTAGAATTAACCCTTGTAAGTTGCTACTCATGCATGCAGGAACCTTGGTCTTGAGTTCCTTTAACCTTTGTAAGCTGTATGTGTAGGAACCTAGTGCTAACACTTCAAGTTGCATGTGTGTAGGAACCTTGGTTTAGAATTAACCCTTGTGGGTTTAACCATGCATGTTTCTCTAGGTCTGGTAGTCCTTTAACCCTTTATAACCCATGCGTTTGTAGGGACTTAGGTCTGGAGCTGTTTCGTATCCATGTGGTGACCAACAGCGTAGTCCAGTCTCGGACAATCTCCGGAATTCTTGAACTAATCGAGAGGGAACGTAATGGAGAGGCTGTTGACAGACAACTGCTGAAGAGCCTTCTGAGGATGCTTTGTGACCTACAGGTAATTTAGTAGTATTAGTAGCAGTGGTGGACTGAGTTGTCGATGTTGATGCATCTCTGGTCACAGATGACTTCAGCAGTGTTTGATCCTTGATACACATACATGTTATTGTCCGCAGAATGGCACACATGTCACACTGAAATTCTTGTGTTGTCATTGGTTAGACTTAAGCTAGTAGTACTATTAGTAGTAGTGGTAGTACTAGTAAACACACTGTAATTGTTCTGGTTGATATCGGGTATTCCTAAAGTCATTTAGAGAGTAGCAGTTGTAGTAGTAGTAGTAGAGTTTGTATACGTGATGTATTTGCAGATATACCAGGAGGCATTTGAGACAAGATTTCTCGAGTCAACTGAAGAGCTATACCATGCTGAGGGTCAGATGCTCATCCAGGAGTGGGAGGTTAGCCATCTGTTTATCAGTAGCTAATATCAGTAATATTTCTACAGACTTGCATTGTTGTCGGTTTATTTTGTTGTTATTGCTTGTAACGTGGTGTTAGGTGGGATCGCTGGTCCATCAGGGGATGGGAAGATTTAAAGTAGGATGTCGAATCAATACGCTCAGTTGCAAATTGCTGCAATCACCTGGCCAAAAAAGTGAGCGGTTAGCATTTCCGCTTTCTGGGTTAGCTTTTCTGCCAAATTACTTTTTTCCTTGTTATTTGAAGCCAGGGTATGTCATGTTGTAATGCAGGGGTCTCAAACTCATTTTGGGGTGCGGGCCACACTGCAAGATATCACTCAGTCGCGGGGCCGCATTATTTTTAGAAACGACAAAATGCAGTAAATGCAGTGATTAATACAAATGACGGAAGACGTCCGTGTACGTCTGCTTCTGTTTGTCACACTTCAAATCCAATACCTTCATCTGGAATACTTCGGAAACGCTTTCTGCGTCAACATCAAACGGAATGGCAAAGAGTGCAAACTGTGGTTTAAGATTATTGAACTCTTTTAAACATCGGTCGAACTCTGCAAAAAATCCAGAAATGACATCTGCATAATCTTTTAGCCGCCGTGGCTTGACTTCACTTAGGCCTACCACCTGAAGAGATGAGAAATGGTCCAAGTTTCCAGTGCCAGCTTTGGTCGCTGCCGGCATCAGCATGTGGCTCCAATAAAGAGAACGCAAATGAGAAAAATAGTAGTTTCGCTTAATTACTGGAAAAAAGCTGTAAAATGAATAAAACAATTTATTTTTATCCTAAATTTTTAGAATTTCAGATAATGTGTCGCGGGTCGCAATTAACGCCTTCACGGGCCGCGTGCGGCTTGCGGGCCGCGAGTTTGAGACCCCTGCTGTAATGTGAAAGGTTTCAGCATACAGTCGTGTTGAGAAGAGATTTGCAATGTAATGTGAAGACATCGTGTGTTATGTGAAGCAGTTTTAGTCCATTCTTGCACGAATGCATCGTGCTCTGTGAAACCATTTTGTAGCACTGTCATGTGAGTGCTGTGTGAAGCCATGTTGTTCTGTTGCTGTGTGAAAGGTTCCAGCATGTATTAATCACATTGAGAAGAGATGTTATGTACCGTGATGTTATGTGAGGGCATTTTATTCTCTTGTCATGTGAAAGCACTGTGCTATATGAAGCCTTTCTGTTCTGTTGTTATGTGAAAGCACTGTTATGCGAAGCAATTCACAATACGTGTTAACTATGTTATGTGAAAGGTACCAGCGTACATTAGTCATGTGGAGAAGAGGCTTAATGAAGAGACGGAGCGCATTCTGCATTATCTCGATCAGTCCACAAAGTCAGTAAACAGTCTCACATAACTTTCTGTCTCCTTCCTTTGTTACTGTCATCATTATAGGTGAGAGGTTTGAGTGGCCTAGATAATAGTTGTGCTATGCATGTGCGGTTTTCAAAATATGTCTTTGGTTCGGTTTTCGGTTTTTACCATCTGATGTTTGGTGTGTAATGATACACTGCATAACAGTTGTTGCATGTATGATGTCAGAAATTACGCAGACTACTTTGTGTGCTGACCGCTGTAATGGTCCAACTAATCGTTGGTTGAAGTGCTTTGAAACTAAGCCTAATGAAAGCTACTTTGACTGGCATAGAAAGTGTAAAACCATTTAAAAACTGGCATTTCGAAAACCGAACCATGGAAATCGTGTTTCTGGTTTTCAAAATTTAATTTTGGTTCGGTTTTAAAAAAAAAAAAATTTTCAACGGATTGCACACACCCCTAAGTTGTGCTGCGTAATAACATATTACTGTTCTGTCATGTTCTCTAGTCCTTTCTGGCAGCATTTTGAATGTCTGTGTAAATAATACTGTATCACTAGCTGTATTGTGACTTACTGTACCAATCCAGCTACTGTCAGACATGCACAAGAAACCATCTATCTGTTATTTTTGAATTTGAAGCACTTGCGGGACAGACAGACAGAGAGAAAGATGGGCAATGTACATAATGTGGCTGCTATGTAAGTAATACCCTGTTTACATGAGGAAGCATACACTCGTGAAGCAAACTTAGAGCACTTTTAGAGCTGAGCTGGCTTGATAACGGTGTATATTGAATACATGTGCTTCATGTGTGCTTCCTCGTGTGAACGGGGTATAAGTATGTTGGTGATTGTTGGATGCAGGAAGGCGTTGGTTAAGTGTCTTTTTTTCTCTCTGGCTTGGTGGCATCAGGGTGTTGGACTTGTAACCACAAGGTCATGGGTTTGGCTCCCAGTCGGGTTGCTATCAAGTGGTCACTATTATCCAGGTTTATAACTTGTTTCAAGGTGAACTCAGTCTTCTCTCCCTCTGGGATATGTAAATTGAGTACCATTCTGTATGGCTGGGGTTAAGGCTGGGCACATTCATCTTTGTCGGGTGGCAGGTAACACTGTGTGATCCCATGGGGCAGGTGATGCTTTGTAGCTCTGCAATGGGTTGTCTTTTGCAGTGCGTTTGTAATAAAGCCTGTACACTTTGTTCATCCTTTTTGACTCTTGAGTCTGTGTTAGGCTACATAATGGCAAGCGTAACGGTGATTGCTGCTAGGATGTCTTCACAGTAAGTAATTTAGTATGTTGTCGATTGTTAACTGAGCAGGAAGGCTTTGTTTATGTGTCTGGAGAAGCAACTGATTGAATTACATCTCACCGCTCTGCTACAGAAAGGTTTGTCTATGCTTACTTGTATTGTGTAGTAGTATAATTATAGTATAGTGTATATGTATAGTAGTAGTATCGCATGTGCCTGTAGGCATAGAACAAATGTTATATGAGAATCGCATAGAAGACGCAACACTGTAGTAGTAATAGTAGTAGTAGTATTACCACATTGTAGTAGTAAGATGTAGCAGTAGTGTGTTGTAGTAGTATTGTGTAGTAGTATTTTGTAGTAGTAATAGTTTATGTGTGTCCATAGGTCTCGATCAGATGTTAGATGAGAATCGAATTGAAGACCTGACACTGTTCTATCAGCTGCTGTCAAGAGTTCATCATGGTCTGAAAGAGCTATGCACTAGCTTCGCTGCCTACATCAAGGTTAGTAGTAGCAGTAGTAGTAGTAGTAGTAGTAGAGCAGGAGGAGGAGGAGTTATGTTTAAAAACACCGGTTTTGTGATCTGTCCCCGTGTCTTATTTGCATGTGTTTACGGTGGCATTTTCTGTAGTGGTTGCTCTGTTATATAATATATCATTATTGAGCTTCAAAAATTATCTTCTGTCGAAGTTGGTCAGTGATTCGTACCACCGTTACATAGATTTTTAAAGATGAAGACTTTTAGTTGATGCTGTCTAAAGCGAAAAGCATCCTGGCTGTTGCAACAGATCCTACCATAGTGTGTCTGTCTGTCTGTCTGTCTCATTTGTGCACTTTGCTTTAATAAGAGGCCGTTTGCCACTTCCACAACCGTAAAGTACTTCTGGTCACAAGTTTTACTCATGTAAGCAGTGCTGTAGCCCCACCGTGGTCAGCCACCTTGTTGTGGTGGTGGGGTTTTGCACCGATGACGCGAAAGATTTCTCAAATCTGGAGGTGAAGAGCTAACTAAGAGCTGACCAAACCCGTGAGAGCAGATTCGCTACATGTTACCAGTGCTTTTGTGCTGGTTTTGGTTTCATGGCAGACTGCAGCTTCACAGTCGTTTATTTACGGCATCACAGCCGTTCACGGCTTCATAGCTGTTTCTTGTAATCTTATGGTTACATTTGGGGATGCGCATTGGGTCGAGCTGATACGGCCTCAGCGCTGGGCAGGTGTGAGAGCCTGCCCAGCCCTGAGGTAAGGTAAGGCAGTGCTGTAGCAAGCACAGGATTTTAGCAGGAAATAACGACTTTGAACCTTGTTTAGGGGCAGGGGCTTCTGTCCCCCAAATCAATGATCAAAATTGGGCTCAAGTTTTCCCGTTATTTTCCTTCACTCCCTCCCCACCTTTCTCGCCACATTTTCCCCACTTTCTTTTTCCTGTTACTTATTTTTTTCCTTTTCACTGTATTTTTCCCTCCCCTCTTAGCTTCTCCCCTTTGCAATTTATCTTCCCCCTCTTTTTTCAGCCCCCTTACCCTTAGTTTAGCTAAGGGATCCATGAGAGTGCTGTAAACTCACCTAGCAGAGCCCAGCCACCAAACGGTTTGTATTACATTTTGAGCTAAAACAGCATTTCTGGTGATACAAAAAATTTTGTGTAAACCCATCCCTTATCAACTTTTTCCTTCCTTTTTATTTTTGACTGGGTGCAAGCTGCGCTTATCAGGTATAAGGATGGAAACTTTGTTTTGGAGTAGGTAAGTAAGTAAGTAAGTAAGTAAATGATTTATAAAGCGCCAAAGTCTCAGAAAGAATCAGGGCGCATGGGATGATGGACACTAGGTGGCAGAAAAGGCTGACTGAAAGTAGTGGGTCTTTAAGTGACATCTGAATGTAGCCAAGGTTTGACATTGACAAATTTGAGGAGTTAAGGAGTTCCAAATTCTTGGAGCAGAGATGCGAAAGGAACGAGAACCAAAGGATAAGTTATGCCGGGGAATTGCAAGTAACTGACTGGTAGACAATCTCAACTTTTCATTCTTCTATGAGTAGGTTAAGAATTTAGTACCAACCGGTCTGTCTGGTTGGGGTTAAGGTGTCGCACGTTTACCTGTGTCTGATAGCAGGTAACATTGTTTGATTTCATATGGCAGGTGATGCTCGGTAGCTCTGAGATGGGTTCACACGATTTTTGACCTTTCTTTAAGATGTTTAATATATGTTCTAACATCTTTATGTTGTTTATAGTGCTGACTATATGATGTGCAGAAAATGGGACGGATGATAGTCATAAATCCGGATGGTGACCCGGACAAGGATCGCAACATGGTGCAGAACCTTCTAGGTCTGTACCTCTTTCTTTCTCTCTGCCTCTCTCTGTGTTTCTCTGTTTATATATCTCTCTCTGAGATGTGTGGACTGCGGACTTGTCTGTCCGCGGATGAGATCCGCAGGAATTTTTTTGCAGATGCGGACTGACATAGATCCCGTTTCATGACGAGTGCATTTTGTCTAATTACTGCTAGCTGACTTTGAAAGCATGTTTAATTTCCACCTTAATCAGCAAAATTCGTTGCCAAACATTTTACAGCTATTATTTTGTCGATATCTGCTATAGGCCTAGTGCCCCACCTTATGTACTGAAGACTAGGCCTATTCAGTGCAAGCGCACACTGACAGCGGATTCAATATTTCTCTCTTGATGCAGATGTGGACGCGGATTTTTGTTCAAAATCTGCGGACTGATGCGGACTCAAAATTTCTGAATCTGCACATCTCTGGTCTTTGTATCTATATCTCTCTGTCTTTTTCCAGTTTTTATGCTGGCTAGTTATGGTAAGATACTTCGTAACGGTGAGCAACAATATTTATGGTGCTTTCGTGATGGCACTGCCACTAGGGCTGGAAAAAAACGTAGGTTTTTTAAAGAAAATTTTTAGGTTGTTAGGTTTTTTAGTTTTTTTAGGTTGTTAGGTTTTTTAGTTTGGTGTCCACTTAATGCCATACGCAGAATTACGATTTGGGAAGAAACATGTTATTCACCCTCTTATGAGTAAACGTCATAATGATGCGATTGACATCATAACTCAAAAATTACCATTTAAGTGTGATTTAAAATATGATGTCTAATAAATTTCACAATGAATGAAAAACCGTAGAAAGGTGTGCAGTATGTCAAAAAATTTTTATTTTTGACATTGCACGTCTTTCTACGGATAACCATCGCTGAGTTATCAACGCTCAAACAGGTCCAGTTTTTTTGGCCCACCCTGTATGTCATCTGTTCGTCTGTCTGTCTGTCTTTCCATCTGTCTGGTGAAAATTTGAGGTACAGTGGCGACATAAGTTTGGCTACGCCGAATTTCGTTACACGTATAATTGGCTAACTGTCTGATCTTCACTTGCTTTACGTTAACAATCTAATGAAAGGAGACACCCTCAAATTTGTGGTAGAATGGAGATGGGTTAACATAACATAACATAATAATATTATGATGGTAATGATGATGATTATGCATCCTTGCTGCCTTGTGGTATGCTGGCAGATTTCAAGGACAAACTGGATAACATCGTCGTTGTTTGTTTCAACAAGAACGAAAAATTTGTCAATGCCATGAAAGAATCATTTGAATACTTTATTAACCAGAGGCAGAACAAACCAGCTGAAGTCATTGGTTAGTAGTAGTAGTAATAGTAGTGGTAGTTGTAGTTGGGGTAACGGTAGCAGTGGTGTCAGCAGCCAATGTAGTAGTAGTAGTAGGAGGACGAGGGGATAGTATTAGTTGTACTAGTAGTAGTAGTTCATCGTTTAAAAGCATTCTTGTAATTTTCTTAGAACCTTCAGCATTTCTTTGCATGCACATTTTTATTATCATTTACATTAAAAATAGTTGCATTTTTGTGGAAACTTTACTTTTTTGATGACTCTACCAAGTAGTAACTGTTAGATCGAAACTTTTCACTAACTGTATTTTGCTCAAATTTGTTGCAGCAAAATATGTCGACTTCAAGTTGCGAGCTGGTAATAAGGTGTGTGTCAGTCAGTCGGCATACTTTATATTTTGTATTTAGTATCGTTTGTTCATATTGGACGAGTTATGTTATTTTCTGCAAGCAGCTAAATGACCTCGTGCCAGATGGTATGATGGCATGTGTAATAGTATTCTTATTATTTTTTACTTGATTTTTAGACGGATCGAAATCTGAGTTAACTTGGGTGGCTGGTTTTATACCAAGGTGGTTTACCTGTCTACAGACAGCCACCAATCCACCAGGGGTGGGGGGCACATTCACCTGTGTCGGGTGTCAGGTGACACTGTGTGATCTCATTTGGCAGGTGATGCTCCGTAGCTCTGAGGTTGGTTCCAGTGAAGCAGTGTGTCTTTTTAGTGGGAAGGCTGAAATTTTGACTACCCCTCTTAGCTTCCATTTTTTTCAGTCGATTTTTGAAACTGTTGATTAAGGAAGACGTTTGGCATGCAAAATTTGGTCAGCAAGCTGTAAGCACTTTAGCTTTTTTATTTCGTGCTTTTGTTATGTAACAAAGCTCTATATATGATTTGGCCCACCCTGTATGTGCAGTACATAATGTTTTTTGCTGACTATATGGTGTTACCATATTCTCATTCTTGAAACTTTCCTTTTTTCCTTAGTCATTTTCAGTATTTTAGTACTTAAGTTCATTTACTTAATGTTTTTTGGAACATTTCCTATCAGATTTTTGTGATCATATGTTCCGATAGGAATCGACAGAAGAAGAACTGGAGAGACTTTTGGACAAAATCATGGTTTTATTCCGATTTATTCATGGTACGTCTGTCTGTCTGTCTGTCCATCCTGTGTTATTAAATAATTTGTCTATCGTTAAATTCATTTTGTGCTATATCTTTAGTGGTCTCACGACCGTAAGCTGCATTTTTGTTATTTACATGTTTTAAAGAGAAATGTTTCATCAGAATGTGACATCGAGTTGTGATTAATAGTGGTTCCAATTTGCAGGATTTATACACAGTAAAATATTGTCATTTTCCCTGCATTTTAATTTTGTGATTTTGAAGTGTTTATTTTTGCAGTCGTTCAATTTGGTATTCTGCCGTTGGTGTATTTTACAAAGTGTCTTTTGGCGTGTGAATAGAATCGTGTGCTACTGCGTGTATAATGTATTCTCAGTTCGGTCCATGTTTATAGATTGACTGATTTGCTGATATTCCTTGCAGATGAATCTTTATGCCTTCACCAACGAACTGGTCAGAGGCATTATGTTTTCGGTGCGTGCGTGCGTGCGTCTTGAACAAATGTTGTTAGCAAGATATCTTGAGTATTTGTTGACGGATTTTGACCAAACTTTCACCACTAACGGACTTTGGGCCAAGGATGAACGCGTCAGGTTTTGGGGTCAAAAGGTCAAGGGTCAAGGTCACAGTGGGGTTGAATATGCCCCATAATGCACTTTTTGGCATTGTAATTGTCACATGTTGGTAGAGGCATAATTGACAGAGTCGCAACCACCATCTAGTTTGGTGATGGGCAAGCTGAAATTGTGCGTGTTACATTTTATCCTCTCAAGAAATTCACAAAAATTTAGTGCATGCAAAAATATGTGTTTAACAGTAGTGTATTGTTTCAGCTTTGTTGTTTTTCTAGGCAAGGATGTGTTTGAGGCTTTCTATAAGAAAGATCTGGCTAAGAGACTTCTTGTTGGAAAGAGCGCATCGGTCGATGCTGAAAAGTCGATGCTGTCCAAGCTGAAACAAGGTCTGAAGCTTCCTTGTCTTTCACGGCCTTTAGAGAAGACGTGGAAACGTCTAGTGTGAGTCTGTGAAGAGAGAATGATGCGTGATAAAGTATGCTGAAATTGTGAACTATTCTGCTATATTCGTGCATTTTTTGCTTACAAAATTTTCAACACTTTGACTTATGATGACACCTTTGTTTCTGCCAACTGTTGGTAAGTTATCAACGCTCAAAAATTGCTAAGTTATTTGGCCCACCCTGTAGTTTATTGAGCACAGTTGCAGAGCCGCATTTTATGAACTTTAGAAACGTTAATTTTTCAACCCGCCGTGTAGCGAGTCTAAACAGTGATGCAGTTGTACATAATTTGAACAGATGAACTTTTGACGCTAACAGTAGCATTAAGATAGCATGATGTGTCGGTAACAGAATGTGGCGGCGGCTTCACCAGCAAGTTGGAAGGGATGTTCAAAGATATGGAGCTCTCAAAAGACATCATGGTCAACTTCCGACAGGTGGATAATCAGATGTAATGTTTGATAAAGCGGAGCTTGTATTGCATTTACTCTTGTCTGATCCGAGCTCATATCTCTCTGAAAGTCTGACTGATTTCTGTTTTTAAAGGGCATTGCCATTGCAGATACTCTGTGTTAGCTATAGCAGAGGCATCTGTCTGTGCGAAGGTTCATCACGTTCTTATTCTGTGTTTATATGATGCAAGTTAGGATCACAAGATTTTCACCTTCCGCATCATGAACGACCTTTCTACCGGGATCTGTAAAGGTTTTCTGCAAATTTGAAAGGGGTCACGCCGATTGAGGTGGCTGATTGAGATGGAGTATGAAAAATTTGAGATTGTAAGCAGTAAGTTACCGTATCTGAGAAATGGTGCAACATAGTTTGGAGTTGCATTTTTTATTACGCACAAAAGCAGCTACTGCTTTCAGCTCATCTTAGCCATCACAATTCTGTCCGTTCATCTCTCTGTCACACGTGTGGATCAGTTAAAATGGTGCAAGCTACGATCACCAAATCTTTTCCGTCGGCTGCCTGGAAGACTCAAATTTTAGGAACCGTAAAGCTTTTCCATAAGTTCGAAGGGCGTCACCTTGAACAAGGGCGCCAAATGAGAGGGGGTGTTAAAAATTTGTGATTTTAGCCAATAAGTCGCTTTAACTCAATAATGGTGCGAGATACGGCCTAAGTTGCTATTTTCACTTATAGAAAGTCGTACACTAGCTCTCAATTGCCACCGAATTCAATGACCTTGGATGACTCTGAACGTTAAAATAGGGATTTTTTTGGCAATTTCAGGCTGCGAGACACATTTTAAGAGTGAATTGCACCAAAACCAATTGAGGCAGATATGGACAAGCTGTATATGAAATTGTGAGCATTGAACGTAGATTTCGACGGTCCAAGTCTCTATTTTCTAGGTTTAAGGAAACCTGCGCATGAGGGCATCAAAGAGCGGTACCCCCGTAAAAGTCGCGACGAAATGGCTGGAGATAGACTGACAGTTTGCAAACAGGAACTGCTATAGACTTTTGCGCATCTCGTGAACATTAGCTCAAATTTCTTGTTAGTTAACTGTCACTTTGCAGTAATTGTCTGTATCCAGCATTTCTGAATGCAGACTTTTTATTTTTGGATCAAATTTATTTGAGGGGTGAAGCAGGGCCCAAGTGGTGAGTACTGGATAGTTGTATTTTCCAGGCGGCAGCACCCCCCTTATTTGGCAGAAGTTTGAGATCTTTGATCATCACTTCTGGTTTTATGTTGTTCTAGCACATGGAACATGTTCAAACCAGCATCAACATTGAATTAATGGTGAACGTGCTGACGATGGGCTATTGGCCGACGTATACACCAATGGACGTCAGCCTACCTGAAGATGTAAGAAATCTGTCCATCCATCTGTCTGCAGTATTTTTCTCTCTCTCCCTTTCTGTGCCCTTGTGTCCCCATTTTGGTCTATTTATGCCCCTATTTGAAAGTCAGACCTTTTGTATGGCTGTCTGCAAGTGTCAGTGAATTTGTTGGCTGTCGCAGAAAGCTAGGCAGTTGACCAGAAGCCACGGATGTGTTAGCAAAAGCTATTTATTCTTGACTTCTCATTTTCCCAGAGCCCCAGGGGAAGCAGAGATTTTGGGGTCCAACCTCCAGCCAAAACACGCAACTGCAATCTGCAGCCGACCCCCGTCAGCCAAATTACTTTATTTCATGTTTTGCTTCATTGCATAATTGTTAATTAGTCTGTTTGTTCGTAGTAATGGGAAGCCTCTTTCTTTGCTTTCTTTTTTACTTAAAAAATTGTCCTAATTTTTCCTCCAAAACCGAACAGTGGACCAAGGCCAAAATTAAGGAGAAGGACAAAGCTTATTTGGAAAGAATTGAGGCCGAATTTCAGTTAAGGGGTTTCTGAGGAAGGGGCATTTATAATCTCAACAGTCGGCAGGCGCATGAGACTATGGCCACATGGCGATTTGTACTGATATATTATTATTTGCTAGGTGGCGCCACCATGACATGTTGCTTGCGTATGTTGCAGATGGTGAAGCTTCAGGAAGTGTTTAGTAAGTTCTACCATGCTAAGCACAGTGGACGTAAGCTACAGTGGCAGCCGAGCCTTGGACACTGCGTTCTACGTGCTGACTTTACCTCGGTATGGAGTAGTTGTACTGATAGCGGTAGTGGTAGCCAGTGTCTTTTATCCCTGTACCTGGTGGGCACAGCTTGGGAGAATGCTTTGTTAAGGGTGTAGATTAAAAACTCTCCCCGCTGTTTTTTACTGGGAAATCAACACCCACAACAAAACTTCCTCCTCCCTATTCTGCACTTTTGTCCTATTTTTTAAAGTTAATTCGTTAACAAAACTGCCCGCGGGAGGAAATAGAAAGCCCAAAATAGAGGGGGAAACTTGAGCCCAAAAGTGGGGGTTAAGTTGCACCCAATTTTAATTTGAGATTTGGGGGATGAAAGCCACTGGTGGTAGCAGAAGGTATCAGCACTGTAGCATCAGCATTTTTGACATTGTGTTTTGTGGTTTGACTTTACGTTGGTAGCATTGCACTTACGTAATTGCATAGCTTGTCAGTGGTTCGAGTTAATCATCTGTGAGCTTAATCTCGTTCTCACTGCTCAGCATTGTCCAGTAGTAGCTGCCATTAGTACTAAGCAAGGATAGGGTAGTTTCTTCTAACGCGGCGGTGGTTTCGCAAGCAAGTTAGAAGAGATGTTCAAAGACATGGATCTCTCAAAAGACATCATGGTCAACTTTTGACAGGTGGATAATCAGATGTAATGTTTGATATAGCGGAGCCTGTATTGCATTTACTCTTGTCTGATCCGAGCTCATATCTCTCTGAAAATTTGTCTGATTTCCATTTTTAAAGGGCATTGCTATTGCATGTGCTCTGTGTTAGCTATAGCAGAGGCATCTGTCTGTCTGTCTGTCTGTAGGGTCGTAAGGAGTTGCAGGTGTCATTGTTTCAAGCCCTCTGTCTTCTACTGTTCAACGACGCTCAAGAGTATCTGCTTCAAGACGTACAGGATGCCACAAAAATTGGTTTGTACCCAGCAGTGCTAACACGTCTTTCTGACTACTTTACATGGTGGTCCAATAAAAGCAAAACCCTCTAACATGATCAGGAGGTATTATGTTCTGTACATAATTGTAGTTACATATACTTTTATCAGGTATTTGAATGCTGCAGTCAGAATCAACATTTAAAATTGTATTACATGAACAGCAACTACTGTAGTTGGTACTTGAATTTACTTCAAGAGGAGTATTTAACTACTTATAGACTTTTCGGGAATAAAATGGCATATAGCTTAGCTTGAAACACGCAGAACATTAACTTCAAAATACGGACTAGTAACTGCGACAAAAAACATGCAAGAATTTACGAAGAAACGGCTGAAAATGCAGCACTTTTCACTTCACAGAAATGCACTGAGTGTAATAGTAGTAGTAGTAATAGTAGTAGTAGTAGTGGTATCATGTAATTGTAGTATTCTGGTGGCATTGTTGTTTTTTGTATAGATGATTGGGCTAAGGCAAACTTTTTAGTCTCTAGCTTGTGGCAAGGCAAGGGTAGTAGTAATTTAGTACTTAGCAGTAGTAGTAGTATCCTGTAGTAGTATTTTATAGTTGTAGTATCTTGGCGCTGTGGTTGTTTTTATAGAGGATGGTGAGCTAAGGCGAACTCTGCAGTCACTAGCTTGTGGCAAGGCAAGGGTTCTCACCAAGCAGCCAAAGGTAATTGCTATATTCATTTACATTGTATCCGGCAGAAATTTTTGAGTGATCAGATAACGATGCTCGAGAGGCCAGAAGTCGAGGGCCAGTGAGCCAAAGCAGGAATGTAATGGAAGTTCTGTTAACCCTAAGTTAAGGGGAATTAGCAGTTATCACTGAGAGGTAAGGATCAATTGATTAGGCATGACGCAACATAAGCATTCGCTCTCACTATTGTCGTATTGTCAATTGTTTTCCACAATGCGCAGCAACTGACCTTTGCTGATGCGAGTCATGCAAGCGTGCAGGAGATGGAATCTGATGTGATTTGCTGGCGGTCCTACACGAAGGGGTTTTTTTGGGATGGGTGGCAGCCCCCTACCCCTGTTCACCAGCTAGGAGGCTTGGGAGTGCTATAAGCTTCCCCAACGTGTTCTGGGGCAGTGTGTTAGAAATGGCAGTTTTCTGCAATTTCAGCAGAGACGATGGCTTTTTTGAACTGGTGACCTGCATGGGAAACTTTCCACGGAAACCGCAGGAAATACTGTGCGTGAGCAGATAAAATTAGCGACAGTTCCCTGGAATTGGAAATGCCGAAAAACCCACGTATTAGTATTATGGTAGTTGTAGTAGTTGTTGTAGTAGTAATTGTCTGTGCAGGGTAAGGATGTTGAAGACAAGGACAAGTTTTACGCCAACTACGACTTCACCCACAAACTGTTCCGAATCAAGATTAATCAGATCCAGATGAAGGAAACGGTGAGTTGTATTCAAGGATGTTCTATTAATAGCCTGGACTGGCAATCTGTGGGCTAGCACCTAGTCAGACGATGGAGCACTCGCAGTCTAAACCGGAAGATACTGTACTCACGTGACAGCCTGTCGCACAGATTTGCATATTCATTTCAGGCTGTTGTCTGCACACAGAAGTCACATGACCCCAGTACAAGTTGTTTGATTAACCACATGATAATAATACCTACTAGTAGTAGTAGTAGTAGTAGTAGTACACTGTGTCTCAAATAAGTATCCCCTACATTTTTGACTGTAACTTGAAAATCAATTATCGGATTTTGATAATTTTTGGTACAAGTATTCCTGACACAACTTGCCGTCAAATGACCATTCAATGTCCCACCTCACTCAACGTTTGTTTTTGCACTACCTGGGGTGAGCACAACCAGTGAAATATTACTTTTTTATCCAATGTGATGTGATTGCTTAATTAACAAAATGCGGAAAAACACATTTTTCACATTTCTGACACTGTGGCTGACATTTCATTTAGTTGTTCATTTTTTAACTGCCTGCAGTAAAATTCCTTGAAGTGTTTGCCCACTATGCTTTCTGCATTCATTGACAGCAGTATCGATAATGTTCTGCTCTGACAAATTACAATAGATGGAATTTATTGATGCTTGTTTATTTTTTTAAAGATCTTTATATGCTTGCTCTGCTTTCCCCAGGTAGTGCATTGGGTGAGGTAGAAACTAAAACATTTATTTAGTAGCCAGCTGTGCCGGAAATATTTCTGCCAAATATTATCAAAATCTGCTAATTTTTATTCAAGGCACGATTGATAATGTTGGGGATGTTTTTCAGGTTTTCTTTTATTTTAGCACATATTTTGCTTGATCTGCTTTCCCTAGGTAGTGCAGAAGCATACATTAGGTGAGGTGGGAAACTGAATGGTTATTTGATGGCAAGTTGTGTCAGGAATATTTGTACCAAAAATTATTAAAATCTGATAATTGGTCATCAAGTTACAGTCAAATGTCGGGGGTACTTTTTTGAGACACAGTGTAGTTGCTGTTTTTGTTGCTGTGTGTGTAGTAATATGTGTAGTAGTATCCCCATGTTGTTGCTGTTGCAGCAACAAGAGAATTTGAGCACTACACAGTGAATGTTTATCGATCTTCAATACTATTTGTAGTAGTATTAGTTGTTTTCTTGTAGTAGTAGTAGTAGTAGTAGTTGTTGTTGTTGTTGTTACAGCAAGAGGAGAATGTCAACAAAACTGTGCGAGTGTTTCAGGACCATCAATATCCAGTAGTAGTATTTGTTGTTGTTGTAGTATGTGTAGTAGTACTCCCCTGTTGTTGTTGCAGCAAGAAGAGAATGTCAGCACCACAGAGCGAGTGTTCCAGGACCGTCAATACCAGGTGGATGCTGCGATCGTCCGTATAATGAAGATGAGAAAAACCCTTACTCACAATCAGCTTATTGCCGAGCTCTACAACCAGCTGAAGTTCCCCATACAGGTTTTGTAGTAGTAGTAGTAGTAGTAGTAGTAACAGACTCTCACAATCAGCTAATAGCCAAGCTCTCACTAGAGCAAATTTCTCATACATTTAGTAGCAACAGCTTGTAGTAATAGTGTTTGTAGTAGTAGTTGTAGTAATAGCACTGGTATTTGTTGTAGTTGTGGTACTAGCAGCAGTAGTATTAGTATTAGTAGTGGCATCAAGCAAGGCATGATACTGATTTTTCTGATAACTAAAGCAGGATCTGGGATCATACTCCCTCCAGTTTTCCACATATGTTCTGATGTTCTGGAGAGATACTTCTGACTGTGGGCATCCCTGGTTATAACTGCTAGTAGTAGTGCATTGTTACTACTACTACTACTACTAACTCGTGTGGCTTCATTACGAGCCGTTTCCGTCTGCTATTTTGTGAGAAACGACCGTTTTAAATCTATGTGATTAAACACCATTAAAGGTTTTTATAGAGCTAGATGGCTTTTTGAGTTAAAGTGACAGTAATGAACGGAATTGAAATCTTGTTTATTTCTGTTGCTTTTTATTGCCCCTAGTCTCAATCAGTGAAGAGGTTCTACGCTGAATTTGGTTTTTATTGGGATGGCATAGGACATGTCATCAAGACTTCCAAGACCTTGACTACTAGTCGGGTCACTGGTTAATACTAGGATGGGTGACTGTCTGTGGACGGGTAAACTATCTCAATCTTTAACCAACACCAAGGTCAAAGGTCAACTCAGTCTTCCGTCTCTCTGCGGAGGGTAGCCTGTCTGGCTGGGATTAAGGTTGGGTGTGTTTATCCGTGTTGGCTGGCAGGCAACACGGATAAACACACCCATCACCTGTGCGATCCTGTATGGCAGGTGATGCTCCATAGCTGTGAGATGTGTTTAACCATTATTGGTTGCAGTCGAGTGAATGGATCAAACTAACTACTGGTCTGTGTGGCTAGGGTTAAGGCAGGGCACGTTCACCTTTGTGATCCCATATGGCAGTTGATGCTCCGTATCTCTTCTAAGATGGTTTTGGCGCTATTATGCTGGACTTGTAATTGTGAGGTCGTTGGTTTGACTCCCGGTTGGGTTGCTGTCAGGTGTTTAGTACTTGGATTGGTGACTTTCTGCAGACAACACTGTGTGATCGCATATGGCAGGTGATGCTTCATAGCTATCAGATACGTACTGTTTAACAATTGTTTTTTTGCAGTCGACGGACCTGAAGAAGCGAATAGAAAGTCTGATCGATCGCGACTACATGGAGAGGGATAAGGAAAACTCCAAGCAGTATCACTACATTGCTTGAAACAGACTTGACTTCTGGGCCATAGAAAAAAATTATGTGCTCCCAGTTGCAGCCTGTACAAAAAGTAGGGACAACAGGGGGATCAGAAAAATTTGTATTTTAATTTTTATTTTTACGCGCGAAAGCAGCTGCGTCTTAGCCATCGCATTTCTGTTCGTCTGTCTGTCCGTCTGTCACACGGGTGGATCAGTAAAAAACGGTGCAAGCTAGGATCACCAAATCCTCACCATCGGCTGCCTACAAGACTCTAGTTTCAGGAACCATAAAGCTTTTGCATAAATTTGAAGGGGGTCACCCTGAACGAGGGCACTAAATGAGAGGGGGTGGGCAAAATTTGTAATTTTTGGCCAATAAGTCGCTGTATCTCAGTAACGGTGCGAGATAGGGCATAGGTTACTATTAATCACTAATAGGAAGTCATACAGTGGCTCTCAGTTGGCGCCGAATTCAATGACCTTGAACGTCAAAATAGGGGGTTTTATGGATATTTTTGGCAATTTCGGGCTGCGACACAAGTCTATATCATTCACAAGGTGGCACCACGCTACTATCGTTATGTGATCCAGATAGAGAATTTGATATTTGTATATTAACTTAGCGTGAACACCCCAATTTTCATCTAAACTACTGAGCAGGAACTGCTATAGGCTTTTGCGCGTCTTGTGAGCATTAGCTCAAATTTCTTGTTATACCATGACATGGCACGTAATATTACGCAACAACTTGTGAATAAGGTCACACTCCTGAGTAGTACCCTTGAGAAATACCGTAAGCATATGAGTGTGTGACATACTAGATGCACACATTCTTTTTTAGTAAAACTTAGAGAACAAACTAAAAATAGCAGAAATATTGTTGATGGTCCAATAAAAATTTCAGGGATGCAACGCTTTTTAGGGACGGGCAGCAACCGGAAGCACGGAAATTTTTTAGGCCCAACTGCAATGAACTCTGCATAGTTTACTTACTGCACACAGACTCTACTTTGTTTGTTCAGTTTTTTGTTTGTTTACTTCCTCATAAACTCCACTCGCTTTGATTTCTAGTGAATTTGCTGTACTAGCCATTGAAAATCTTTGGGCGCAAATCTGTGCAATTTTTGGGAAGTTTGTAGCAGAATTCAAAATTTGGGCATCCGTAATTTAATTTTTGCCTCATGAAATTTGCACTCCTCTGTTGAAAAATTTCATATACCACCCCCACCTCAGCTTTTGCACTCCGCAACGCCACCGTCAAAACCTATAGCGAGATTTTAACATGATTTTAGCAGAGCGATGTAACTGAACTGAATTGAACTGACACGGTTTAGTTTTTGGTGAACTGACCAATGGGCAACCAGGATGAACCCATTGGTCAGTGGTTGGCATGTATGTGTCCGTAGTCACATAGACATCGACGCCGTTAGACGGTGCCTACTGTAATACATTACTGCTTGCCCATTGGTCAGTTTGTCAACAACTAAACCATGTCAGTTCAGTTCAGTTACGTCGCTCTGTGCCGCCTTTGGACTTACAGTTTGTTGCGCAACAATTTCGCCACAAGTCCAAGTGATGGACATTGAGCCTAAGTTATGTATAATAGCAACATTAACAAAGCATGACTAGTGCCATGCCAGTAACTTTCCGTTACTGCTTTTCACATGCGGTTTAACGACGATGTTAACTCGCTAAATTATCTCTCGATTATTATTATTACATGGCATTCTGTGATTTTGTCGTGTGTTATGTTAGACTCGGTCACTCGGTGGTCACTTCTGTGGTTTTTTTTTAAATTTTTGTGTGTGTCTATTATTAGCATTATTAGTATTAATAGTATCTATTGTTATTACAGGGTTCCTACAGGCCAGGGAAAACTGGAAAAAGTCACGGAATTCGTGTGGTCGGGGAAAGGTTAGGGAAAAATATTATTTTTGAAAAGTCAGGGAAAATGATCTTGGATCATGCAAGCTGCAAATATCTGTGATTTTTTGTGTTTCCGGATATTTAAAAGCAGGCAAATTTGCAGCTTCCATTAAACGTCCGGAAGCTAGAAGTGTTTTGGCTTTAGGGGGCTTTTCCCCCCTCCCCCTGGCTCCTCAACCAGGACTTTTGTCATTTGCATATTGCTCCATTAATACTGTTTCATTCATTGTGATATGGTGCACCATTTGTGACATTTGTGCGATAGGGTTACTGTTTCGATAAGGTTAGGGAAATTGTCATTCCGTGACTTGAAAAGTCGGGGAATTTTGCTACAAAAGACCTGTAGGAACCATGATTATTAGCAACTGGTTGAAAGGTCGTGGTACTTGCTGTAGCAGCGCTTGCGCAACTATAGCTAGAAGCGCTTTACTGTCTCCGGGCAAGTGGCAGCTGATTGGCATGAGCTATTGATACCACAGCACACCATGTGGTCATCCATTGCCTGCACCAATGAACAATTGGACTCACGGTTTGCAGCCAACGGACATACCACTGCCCCAATCAGCCACATTAGGACTTCACCCGTATTAAAGCTACTACTAATTTTCCATCCCGGTGAGGGTAGGAGGCCGAGTTGACCTGAGCACGCAGTTGGTTAGCAGATAGGAATATTTTACTGCATGACAACATTGCGTCTGTCTGTCTTGGCTCACGACGCTGCAGGCTATGAGCGACCCTTAATGTCAGACAGCGTGTCCATCTGTCTCTGTCCATCCCTCTTTCGGCAACAGTGTAGATGCACCTTGTCACAGTGGCATTAAACATATCATAAGAAGTCGACAAAGTTATACCCCCCTGTAGCAGTGAGATATTCTAGCACAGTCATATTCGGGGTTTTCTCACCGAGTATTAATTGCAATTTGATCGCCAGCGTTGCTGCATTGTTGGAAAAAATACAGGTTGTGTTAGAAGAAAAGTGTGCAGCTTTCTATCAGTGTTTGACTGTACCTTAGAAAAAGTGGTGTCTAGATGGGAGGGGGAACAATTGCCCACCCCAAGTTTTGGGCTGTCAAAGAATCTCTCGTCAGAAAATGGTCGAAAAATGCAAAAATTCCAGGCTGAAAAAACACCATTTGTGGCACATTTAGGTGCTGAATTGGAATTCTGAGCACCCATAATCTCCTTTTGTCATAAATTTGCAACTGTTCGTCGGAATTCTGTCGTTAATTTGCCATTTCCTGCCTGCCCCTCCTACTTTCTTAACTCACTTTCTTAATTCACTAACTGGATAGCCAGTGATTACAAGATGTGCATAATTGCTGTTGCAGTGGGACACAATAAGCATCCACAAGTCAATAAATGGGACTAATTGTCGGTTTTTTTTCTAACTCGGTAGAATTAAGACTAGTTTGCTAAAAGTTACAACGCATTTGGATTAGAGATTGTAGTCCCTAATTCCAGGATCCTGGCCGTTTTCGCCAATCCCGAATCTTGGGATTGGCAGCAGCTCAATCCTGGGATTTCGGGATTACAAAAATTAGCTAAAATTGTACTTTTTTGCGTACTAAATGACAGAAATAAGAATTTTAGCCGTCTGGTGAATAAAATACATGATCACTAGATTACTACTTCGTGCTGTCGCCGGAAATTTGTATTTTGACAGTCACTGTCACTCTACAGTTCGGATATGCCGGTACCTTTCGTAGGGGTGCATAAAATAGGCCTAAGTCAATTGGGTATACCAAAATAACCACCAATCTGTCAGCCTAATCCAGAAACGGTATCCTGGGATTACAAATTTCTCAATCCCTGATCCCGGGATTGAGAGTGTAATCCCCGGATTGCAATCACTGATTTGGATTATACTCGGAATTGATGCAAGTTCAACTTCAAAGCTAATCTGTTGTTTCATATCGTAACTATTTAGCACTATAATTATATAAGTTAGGCTACGCTAGCCAGAGGTAGATGGAGTCATCGCCGCTCAGCGGCTACTAGTTTAACGCGTTTCACTCGTCACTCATACCGGTATGAAATGTGAATTCTGTGCATCCCGTGCAACACTATTCAGCGTCAACAAGACCATAGATATGGCAGCCGGTTCTTGATATCTATGCTTCGTAAAGAGATTTTTGTTGTTTTTTGTTCGACTTAAAAACTGCGATTTATTTCAAATACGACAACAAAAGACAATTGTCGACGTGCATTTAAGGACTGGTCGATAATATCTCCAATCAAAATGGCGACGAATAAGATCGACATGAGTTTGGATGACATTATAAAGTTGAATCGAGGCGGCGTTCGTGGACGCGGCGGTTTCAGATCTCGTGGTGGTGGACGCGGAGGCAGAGTGGGAGCAGCTGGGGGC
>Ga0209367_1002836_pt1 | contig 23196 bp, 17 predicted proteins | sample WorMetLIZISLAND2_FD_187412 | JGI IMG/M metagenome (GOLD analysis project Ga0209367, IMG submission 187412) | Marine gutless worms symbiont microbial communities from Max Planck institute for Marine Microbiology, Germany - Olavius geniculatus... ... | reverse complement strand
TAGTCAGAAGTTACAGCAGATGTTCAAAGTGCTGTCCCTTTACTCGAACACAGGCCCGGAGACGTCTTCTCCATTCGTCGATTGCATCATCGACAACGGTCTGCCGTACGCCAGACCAGACCTCCACCAAGCGCTGCTTCAGTTCATCCACATCTAACCTAAGCTGGTACCCCGTTTTATGAAATATCGTAAGCCCGTAACACACTACGATATTGAGTACCTTTTGATGATTTTCTCAGCTAATCATTATTATTATTAGGCACAGTTTGTTGGAGTTATTTCAAAACGTAATAGGGGTCCGGTTTTTTTTGAGACACAGTGTAGAACACCGACCATGGCGTTTGAGTCCTTGGGCCTTAGGTACGTGCCCCCCTCCTTGCCTCCCCACCTGCCCCCACGGACAGCTTGAGGGGCGGGATTTGAGTTGCCGGGTCTTCTTTCCCCACTGATTCTGTCAAATTCGTCAGCATAGTGCTCAGCTTTGTGGCGACATCTGGTGAATGACGGCCACTTAAAGGTCGCAGCCTAAGGCCTCAAGACCGGCCATGAATTTCATAGTCTCTGCGACGTGTACCGGCTCACGGTGGCAATTGGATCAGTGGCGCCCTCTGCACGTTACTACGACTGCGTACCACGTACTGCGTACAACCCCTCCCAAACTCCTGAGTGCATTCATTTTACTAGCAAAGTAACCCACCCGTAGTGCATGCGGGTACTTTGCTAGTGCTACTAATGGCGTATAAAATGTGCAAAATCCTGTTAAAGTCACTACAATTGACGGTAATGTGTCGCTGTAATAGCGACATTTGGACGTCCTTGGTTTTGGCTTTGAGTTTTTGGCCTTGGCCTTGGTTCCAAGTTTTTGTCCTTGGTTTTGTTCTTGGTTCCAAGTCCCTGTCCTTCTCCTCGTCCTTGAGTCCCATGTCCTTGTCCATGGTCTTGTCCTCGAACACATCACTGGCTTGAGCTGGCGGAAAAGCAGGACAGTATGTGTATGCATTTTTTTCAGATTATTTTCAGCTTTGCTTCTGTTGAAGAAGCATAGGCGTCGTGGGTTGAGTAAGTAGGGGTGGGAAGTTGCATTTTTTCTACAGCCAGCTCAAAATTTTCGATAGGGGCAATTGTGGGTACTCAAAATGTTAATTTTGTCTTTAATTTGCGCTGCAGTTGGGGATTTTCAGTCTCATATTTTGTATTATCTGAAGAATTTTTCCACAAGAAGGAAATTTTCTGATAGGCTTAAATTTATGGCCTTCTTTTTCTTTCCCTGCCACGATGCTATTGTGAATAAGAAGACTACGTAATTTGTCTGTTTTTCTCTCCATTAGATTAATGAAAATTGATGAAATTTTGCAGAGTCATTTGCCACACGCAAAGTAAAATTGTTTCTACTTTGCAGCATTTTTTTCACTACTTCTGCAATGCATTATCTGTGGATAGAGATATTTTTCTTTTTAGTACTTGATAGGTGGCACATCCGTAATAACAGATATCTTAACAGAGGTCTGTGCTGTCTGAGAATTTCTAGCTGAGTTTATTTCTTTATTATTATTATTTGTTTGCTGAAGTTATTCGCTGGTTACAGTGATGATGGAGTTTTTGTTTTATTGTGATGTTCGCATTGTTGACTTTCTTGAATGAAGACGCTTCTAAAGGCGTGTATTGTACAACGCAACATAAATGAGCTGAACGCAAATGTTAGTTCAGTCAGTCTAGTTGCATCTATAAAAGTCAGGCCCGTCGAGAGGGTGGGGTAGGGGGGTAAGCTACCCCAGGCCCCACGACGTTTGGGGACCCCGCCGTCGCTCAGAAATATACGGTACTCCAGAATCGACCATTACAAAAAGAAAAGCTGAAAAATTTTCTCCCCAGAGTTGCCCCACGAGAACGTTTCCCCGGGCCCCGCTGTGGCTCTTGATAAGCCTGAAAGGAGTATACTAAACGAATGATCTGAAGTGAAGTATGTCAACGCAATTTGGTTTGTTTTAGTTAAATTAATTTCTGTTGCTTTGTACATGTTTTAAGACTGACTGCAGCAGTTGTTTGACTCCCGTCCGCACTATGCATTCCGAAAAAAATAACACCGAATACCGAAACGTTTGCCCTAGACAAACTCATTGCTTTAGTACAAACCTCAAATAATGAACAGAATTTTATCAAAATCCATTCACATTTTCAACAATCTGACAGAAATGCAAACAAGACAGACAGACATGCATAAGAACAAAATGAGTTTGTCTAGGGCATCGTCCAAATCCTATGTCTTTTCTTTATTTTGACACATTTTTCCTTAGGTGGATTTTCAGAGGGATAGCAGTACAGTAATCACTATATGTCAGCACTGCAGTAATAAACGGTTTTCTGGTGAGTCTGAATTCGCATCTATTTAACACTTAAATGCTGCAAAATAAAACAAGAATTTCAGAGCACGTTTGCACTGTTCAAGTGCTTTTAATTTTGTCTTTGATTACGAGTTTGCTTATACTGCTGTGTGGTAGTGTGATTTTTTTTCAAAATTCTGTTGTTTTATGGACTTTACGTTATGAGATTTCATTGTCATCGATACCACTGACAGCACTGCGTAAAAAGTGTCAAATGTGTCGCTTAAATCTTATACTTTCCAGCCAACTTGTCGCATTGTTTCTATAAGCGGACAGGGTATTATTATGGGAGCCGTTAATAATAACTGATTTCCATTTCATATTTACGACTTAGCTGTGTATTTTTTGACGTTTTGATTTAACTTTTTGCTTGTGATTGATGTACCAACGTTTTTCGGAGTAGGCCAGCTGATTTCTTCCAGTTGTCGATGGCATGTCAGCACTTTTTTCGAGCACGGTATTTTTTCATTGTACAACAGTCATTGATCATCATGTGCCAGTTTGGAGAAATATGTTTGGCAGCTGCACTCAGCCTAGCCGTCCATCTGTAGATAAATAGCTTGATTGTGGTATCAACAGGCACATCGTATGATGCACTAGTCCCATATTCATGGTTTTGTTATGTAATTTGATGTCCAGCTGAAGAAACATAGCTTAGAGCAGGGGTCTCAAACTCGCGGCCCTTGGGCCGCATGCGGCCCGCGAAGGCATTATTTGCGGCCCGCGACACATTATCTGAAATTCAGAAAAATTGGGATAAATAGTAGTCGTTTTATTCATTTTTACACTTACAGCATTTTTAGCCAATGGTACTTAAGTAACAGTCGGTTGGCTATTCTAGCGACAACTGGGTATCTTGTTCTTTTAGTAACCCAGCAAAATTACTATTTTTCTTATTTGCGATTACTTTATTTCTGAACTATACTGTAAAAGTAACTATATTATATTTTTGTTATTTGTATTAATTACTGCATTTACAGCATGTTTCTCATCTCTAAAACAATGTGGCCCACCGACTGAATGATATATTGCAGTGTGGCCCGCACCCACAAATGAGTTTGAGACCCCTGGCTTAGAGCCACTCTGTGCTTCATTTTGCTCTGAAAAAACTCTTGTATCATTTTTCCCCATTATAGGCATTCTTTCTTAAAACTATTCTCAGGGCTGTCTGCATTATTCCTGTCTACAACTTTTGAATGAAATTTGGTTATTTGTACGTGAAGCTATAAGACTGATTTCTGTATGTCGTTGTTCACTCTTTTGTGATATCAGCAGAATGTTAAAACTCAGTGACCGCAAACTAAAGTCTGGTTCCACTGCTTGAAGCTTATTGCGTGGCCATTAGACTCTTATGTTGAAAATGTACAGTAGATATGATCTTAATTTTTCACTCTGTGTAATCAGCGGCCAGCCAACTGCTATGTAGTATCAGGGCACTGAAATATTATTATCAGTCCCTATTGTATTATTATTATTGGTATTAATTGGTCTGTCTGCAGTAGTAAGTAGCGTTTTTTCGGAGAGTGCCTTTGTTTGCTGTATTGGTGTGTAATAGGCCTATCTGTTGTTCGTTTTATGCTGAATGTCATAATAGTTGAGAAAATTACACCTTTACTCTTTTTCTTTCCGTGCACTGGCTCAGATTTATAAGGCTAGACTTTTTGTAGAATGTTGAAATATTTTTCGCCCAGTTTCTTTTCTTACAACACGTAGTTTAATGTTAATAGGATTTTCTGCTTGACTTGTTATACTGTCTTAACTGTATGGCTGTGCTGCTTGTCGGGTCGTCCGGCTCAAGTCTGAGTAGCTGAAGAGAAATGGGTCAGATGAATAAAAATGAAAAGTATTGGTTGATCGGGCACCATTTAAAATGGCATTTATTTTCATTTCTCTGTTGGTACCTATAAGTTGACTTTTTGCATCTGAAAGAGACTGGAAGGCTACTCATCCTGTAGAATAGACTAACTATCCAGCTGCCCTCAAAGCTTTTGCAATACTGAGTATTTTGCCATTCATAATCAGCCCGGCATTTGTCACACATACCGGGCTTCAGTCTAGTCTGTAGATGCTTACTTACAAATGAAAGTGGTTTTAGTCTGTGCTGGTCAAATGCTCTTGAAACTTGTGTAATCAACACTGAAGTTATAGCGTATCTGGTTTGCAGCAGTTAAAATTAGTTGCGGAGTCCACTTTACCAAATTGTAATGATGCTGATTTTCCAGCTTGCTTGCCAGAAAATGTTTTTTGTTGATCATGCTTTCTCAGACCACTTTGTTAGCTGCTGAGGCAAATGCCAACATTTACTGATGTTTGTTAGGCCTCAACGTTGAGACCGGAATTTTTTTGCGTTGTCTTTAAAGCCCATGGCACTGAGATGTCTAGGCCAAGTGACGTGATATGTGATTTTTTCATCCTTTATGTATAAATTTTCTGCAGGAGATATACTGATCAATAAACCACATTACAATGATTTACATGCCGAGAATTGAAAGCTGTGACATTCACCCATTAGGAGGGCCTGTGTAATTCGGTGTAAAAGTTACTGCACTGATATTAGGCTTTGGTCTTCCATTTTCTGACCTTGTTAACATCATCATATCACCACCATTCGCTACCCCTACTTATCTGGCCACTCTTGCATTTATACCCCTGGAAATTTTCCTAGCTGTGTTTTTGCATTTTAGTCAGTTTAGGCAGTCATTTTACTCAAGTCTGCAATTCTTTAAGTAGCACGCGCGTGATGGAGTTCTTGCAATTTTAGGTTTAGCTTGTTTTTTTTTGTATTTTATGTTTTGTGTTTTTGTAAAGGTTAAACTTACTGTTCCATTATTATGAGTTTGTGTGCATTCCGCCTGGAAAAGCTGTCCCCGAAATGACCTATACGGTGTCGGGTGGGACGTTAAACCCTACTCACTCACTCACTCACGTGTTAGTATCCCTTAGTGCACATAGTTGTGGGAGCCACGGATCTTGTACGATCGAGGGGTGGTAACAAAAATATGATTATAAGACTAAAATGTGGATTTTTTAGGGTTAGTAAACATGACAACTGTGCTTAACCGTAGGAATAACCAACATTGTTAATTACATTTATTCCAACTTTTTTAGGTTCTAACTGAATGCATAATCTTTATAGTTTGACAGCACTGTATTCGTGTATTTGTGTATAACATACATGTCGCTCGCATCTGGTTTACAGCTCGTTTATGTGTTGAAATGATACCGTTTTTGTTTGCTTATTACTACCGATTAGTTCCAGAGTTGTCACTGTTAAATAGATCGATTTAAAATGTACTGGTTACAGTTTGTTTCCTATGGAAACTGACACAGAGGGGTAGGCATATTTAGGCCTATTATAAAACTCTGAAGTTGTGCTGGGAAAGAGACAGAAAAGAATCTCGGGAAAGAGAGCGTTTATTCTGGGGAATTAGTCAAAATGTAGTAGACTTGGTGGCAGTCTAGATCACCCCCGGATCAGATGCACTCAGTGCAAAGCGCGATGATTTTGCCGTCGTTTTTGTCGGTCCTCCGATTTGCACCTTCCGAAATTAGGTCCTCGATTTTCCCGTCCTTTATTTTCCGCTTCTTGAAATTTGGAACTCTATGTCCATAACACTATAGGTTGTGTGGCTTGGTAGTTTTAGCTTAGGGTCGTCACCCCAACCCCGACATCGGCAACTTAGTCCCGGGGGAACACAGTGACTTCTGTTCCTCCAAATCTGGAATCGAAATCGGCTGCAAGTACGCCTACCCCCACCTTCAGGCTAATATCTCCCCGTTTAGGGCTCCTTTCTTTCCCTGCATTTCCCGCCGTTCGCCCCCTTTCCTTTTCTTTTTTCCCTACTCCCCTTTCCTATGCTTTGACCCTCCCGCTTTCTTCTGCGTGTGGATTGTCTGGTGAAAAATAGGAGGGAGTTTTGGTCTACACTCTTAACAAAACTCTTTTTCCTATTTTTCACTGGGCGCAAGCTGCGCCCACCAGATATAGGGATAGAAGCCCCTGACATCCCTCATTTTGGGGTGGAATATAGTAGGCGCACCTGCGGCATATTTCAGTGACTCATCACCAGCGTAATCTGCAGTGCCGCATATGACGTCACCCCGAAGCACGATTGTAAACACAAACACATTGCGCTGATCGTTCGCAATGACAGTAGGGCGCTGTCGTTACACGAAATCGCTCTCACAACACGAGCGATTCGGCCTATTCCTACACATTTTTCGGTAGCGCGGTCTGTCTGTCGTCTGTCACATTTGTGCATTCTCCTTACACCTTAGTCTACACTTGCGGGTTCAGATGACACACACCGTGTTAGATGGAGTGCTATGCTGCCACCTAGCGAATACAAGCAAGGGATTCCGTTTTTTACCAAATTAGTTTGGTCCTTGTTATTCTCGTATCGTTATCATATTGCTGCGGTGCGGAGTGCAGGTAGTAGGTACTATGTAGCCTGTTTGCTGTTACATCGAGCGAATATTTCTCACGCTGTGACCAGCTGTTACTCTGTGCACACGCATATCATCATGTATACAGGCGCGAGCTGCAACCATTGACCTGTCGATGTCAAATGCCTGTCATTCATTGTCCATACCCTATTCCACGCCGTTTTGTTTCACACATCACGTCCTATTCGTACACGCGCCGCTGTTACGCCGAACTCCACTTCCAGTTCTTGAGAATTTGTTGTGCAACGTGCTGTAGGCCTACAACAAGTCGACAGAAAATCGATAACCTGCAATAAATCCATAGCATCCCAGCATGTCGACAAGTTATACATCTTGTTGCCCGACAGATTCGCCACAAATCGAGCTAGTGGAGTTTCTGATACAACAGTCATTTTATTCATAAACCTGGTTAACCGGTTGTCCCATTGCTACGTTTCCCTTTTTCATATTTTGGCAAATTTTGATCCTAACATGTGCATCCTGTCGAGAGGGGTCACAACCTTTTGCGTTTTCTTTGGCACAACCCCGTCAATTCTTCGTCAGACGCTCGCTCTAAACGCAATGCTGATAGACATTCGAGGGTACCCGATAGTCTTTTGGCGGTGGCCGCCAAACCGGAAACGTAGGCCTACTATCAGATGCAGACAGCGTCAAAATTCTAAGTTTGATTTCATGGTTGACGAGCTCAAAGACAGTGTCTGCAGACGTTTGCGCCGATTATCGACCTGAAACTACGAACTGATCCATTGTCAAAATCATTTCCCTGACACATTACGCGAACGAGTTCGTTTATTGTTAGCCAACTGCCAATAAAAAGCTGACATTTTTAGTTGTTGAAATGAATGCAAATGAGAATACTATGTCTCTGTCTTGAAAAAATAATGAAAACCTTGGTCTTGAAATATCCAAGACCAGGAGTTTTTGTGTTAAGGCCAAGATCAAAACCGAGACTTTTTGTTTCGAGGCGCCTCTAGACCCTAAGTACATAAACTGCAGGGGCCTACTGGAAAATTGCCCGGTGACCCGATCGGTCTAACTTTAAAATCAGTGGCAGAAAAATAGCAAAAAAGTCAGTTTGTCCCTTTGATGTTGTGTTTTGAGAATCAGAAGCAGGGAAAGCTGCATGCGGTGGTGAATCCAGGGCCCAAGTTACTAACAGCGCGGGTATCCGTGCAGGTATCCAATCTATAGCCTAGCGTGTCACTCAGTGAGCAATGCGGTCGGCCCGCCCTGTGCACGCCGAAGGCCTGCGTCAGATGTTCGTACGGTGACGGCCAAACACCGGTTTGACACACGCACATTAGCAAGCGGAAGCTAGTGTGCTGCGACTAATTTACACCTGCGACAGGTTGTGCGCTTTGCCTGCGGGCCGGCGACAGCGATTAGCCTACGCAAACAACCAAACCGCATGCGCTCTATTTTCTTGCGGGATTTTGTGTTAAAGCTCAGTCTTGCGTTGTATGTGAAGATTTAATTTTCCAGATTTCTGCGGCTTTTTGTATTTGTTAACTTACTGCAATATTGTGGACATTTTTTTCTGCAATGCCAACAGTAAGATTCGTCGTCAGACATAACTTAGCCCGCTGTGTTCTTCGTGTGTTTCGTCTGCTGCTGCTGCTGCTCGATATTTATCGGGTGAATGGAGGTATGCATAGCTGCTGCTAATATAATTTATTAACAACATTTTAACATTTAATACTCGCACAAATTGCAGTCATGCACACAATCTGCAATCCGGATATGTGTTACACTACACTGTGGGCATAAAAATGCACCAATTTTTTGGCCATAACTTGAAGAAGGGTTATCCAATTTTAATAATTTTTGGTACGCATATTCATGACACAACTGGCCGTCAAATGGTCGTTCAGTTTCCCACCTCACCCAACATCTGCTTCTGCACTACTTGAGAAAACTAGAACGGACAAAATATGCATTAAAATCAACAAAAAACTTTATAAAATTTCATCTTTCCGGATATGTGGCTACCAACAGCCAATCAATTACAAGGTTTGACTGTTGAGCAGAAGCACGCCTATTAAATAGGCATAACATTCAAAAATATTGATAAATTTAAGAAGTGACTGGTAAAGTCGGGATTGGTCTGGAGCAGAACGTTATCGACGCTGCTATCAACGAATGGAGAAAGAGTCCAGTTAAAAATACACAATTAGATAAACTATTAGCTAAAATGATGAAATTATGGACAAAATGTGTGTTGTTTTGACTAAGCAATAATATTAAAGTGGTTAAAATGCAATATTTTGTTCGTTTTATTTCCCCAGGTAGTGCAGAAACAGACAGTGGGTGAGGTGAAAAATTAAACAGTCATTTGATGGCCAGTTGTATCAGAAATATTCGTACCAAAACTTATTAAAATTGGATCACTTTTCTTCAAACTATGATGAAAAAATTGTGGTGTGTTTTTATGCTCCACAGCGTATATTAATAAAAGTAGGCGTATAAGTAGAAATTCCGAGCAGAGTCCAGCGGGAAACCGCTTTGTGTCTTACGTCTGACTAGACAGAACTAATTGGGGGTTAAAATTCCGCTCCAAGCAACGACGCGTGGCTTGAACGCAATCGCATTGATTTTCAATTTCGATTTTCAATTGATTTTCAATTGGGTCAAATGCGCATGCCCAACTTGTTGTTGCCGGGCCAAAGTTTACCCATTTTTTGCGAACGCTGTAGTGATCGCTGTCGATCAAAATAGTTGTTCGATTGTCGATATCTTTATCATGGATATTTGCGATCAAAGTCTATTTTTGAACGCTTAATATGAGTGTAAGGCCCCGCAAATTTTGGGACCAAATTGAAACCACCTCCGATCGTGTGGCAAAGTTTCACAGCGATCGGTCAAAACTCAATAAAGCACGGGGATCTTTGATTAAAATAACAACCAAAATTTTTTTAGCAGTCGGCTAATTACGTTGAATGCCAAAGCGGGCTAATCAGCGGTGCCGTGAGTTTTAAAAAAGTAAAGGCGGGGCAAAAAGTTGCAAGTTTCTGACAAACCTAAAATTTTAATTTTGCCACAATGGGAGTTTGTTCCAAATCTCGCATTTTTGGACGAAAATTATTCGACCAAAAGAAGATTTTCCGGAATCTCAAAGTTTACGTCAATAAATTGCCCCTGTAGTGTTATAGCTCTTAATGGAAGCCCATTCCAGAGCTACGGAGCGTCGTCTGTCGTATGGGATCACACAATGGTACCTGCCACCCGACACAGATAAACGTGCCCCGTCTTAACTTCAGCCAGATAGGCTGGTACTCGATTTACCTACCCTGAAGGGATGGAAGGATGAGTTGACTTAGGCGGCTGGTTACATACTGAGGTGGTTTACCTGCCGGCAAGCAGTCACCCATCCAAGTACTAACCCGGCCCGGCGTAGAGCAACTTCGTTGATCGGAAGCAACGCGTTACCGCTACGCCACGCCACCAACACTCCATAAGATGAAGTATTTACTTGATCTTTTTAACCGTGGATGTTGCATGGGTTATAGAGCTGTTGACAGTGGGTCACGAGGCGAGGCCTGCGTTCAACACGGGCGGTACGGTCTGGCAACCCGCCACGTGGCTGGACGTCGGCACCACTCTACCGACTGACGGAATAGTCGTTAGATGGCGCCTCTACTGCCGCGTCGCTCGACTTCCGGTCCGACTGCAAATATGGCGCCCGATGATGCGCAGGAACTTCCGTCTCATCGGAGAAACTGTCGTCCGACCGACTGCAACGGGAGTCTTTCAGGTCCGATAGTATAGGCTGATTGGTAGAATATTACTATGCTGCTACACTACCTTATAAAATGTAAATGTGAGAAAACTAACTGAGCAATAATGATAAGTTGTTTAACGACCTACTTTATTAATCAGTAAGCAGGTCATAATGCTGTAGCGTACTCAGGCTTTCGCAGTGAAGGGTATAACTACTCAGTTTTCTTTTCTTACTCTGTTTATCTGGCCGCTTATTCTCTTCCGCTATTTTTCTATTTATTTTTTTTCCTTTTGTTTTTTTAATCCACCGAGAAAAAGTAGAAAAACACTAATACATAAGCTTATACTTAGTAACGTATTTTAACGCAAAAAGTAACTTTTTTCGTTACAAAAACACAAAAATAAACCATTATTTATTTAAAACAAAAAAATAATTAAAACGTTATGTAAACTTCTTAATTGTTCTGTGTTTTTTTTTCTTTTTTTTGCCTGTGGTGTTTTTTTACTTGTACATATTCTCTTTCTGATTGTCTGCTTCTGTCGTTCTTGGCGACAAATATCGTGCTTATTGCAACTGTAATGCTTGCTGTTGCAGTTCGAGCTGTTCGGGATGGATCGTATCCCTGTGACGGCGGATGACGTCATTGGAGTCACTAATGACGCTGACGTTGGTCCCGTGGCTGTATCCTACACGACTGGTCCTGCGCGCATACTGCGTCGACCCATCAGTCGCGACCATTACACCGCCGGTCAGTTCAAATTTAAATTCAGTTCAGTTCAGTTCACACTGTTGATGAACTGTTAAACGGTACGCGTTGACTATTCGTCCAGCAGCCGTACAAATTACCTGTAGACTATTTTTTTCGGTTAAATCGAAAACGAGGCACAGCCGGTCGCTCTAATTAGCGTTACGCGTAGTCAGCATGATTAGCGTTAATATTATGGTGTAGTGTTTAGGGTTTAAGGATTAGGATTAAGATTAGGGTTGACATTAGGGTTAGGGATAGGTTAGGGTTAGCGTATTTCAAAGATTTATGTGACGACAATGCAGTGGCGAATCTAGGCTTCAGTCATGGGGGAAGAATATCCCTCTTTCTCCTCTCCCTCTTCCCTTTTTTCCCCTTTTCCCTCCCCTTCCTTTTTTCTTTCTTTCACTTTTCCCTTTTCCCCTTTTCCTTTCCTTAGAAGTAGGACCCCTTGAATCCAGCCAGGGGACATGGGGGAGCGCTGTGAGCTCCCCAGTAGTGTCTGAAGCAGAGCCCCAGCTGAAATCGAATTTGCTACATTTTAGCCTTAAAATATAACATCTGGTGGCAATAATTGTAATCATTTGCCTGATACGCATACTTATTATAAAGTGTTTCCTCATACATAGGGGCTCAAAAGGAGGGGAGGGCGGCCGCATGTCCGCCCCCTGGATCCGCCACTGCGACAATGCACATCAAAACTAAGCGTGCAATATCGGTGATAAATTCGAGGTTGCAGCAGGCAAGGACTAAACTTGCCGACTGGCAAATCCGCGATTCCCCTAGTTTCTTGGCTGAGGTTGCCAGATGACCGGCTGCCGTCATGGGTACTCGTACGTACCGGTTAAGGCCGTTCATGACGGCAGCCGGATAAATAGCCGGCCGGATAGGATCGTATATTTATCCGATTGCGGAAACGGCTATTGATAACGGCTGGCAGATAAATATCTTGAATCTAACGTAAAAAGTTAAAGGTTGCGTATAGCTTTGTGGAAAGCCCGTCGCAAAGCTCCGGAGCGACACCTTACGAATAGAATCACACAATGTCATCACACGATGTTAGGCAACACTGCCAACTGACACCGGCAAACGCGTTCCTTTGTACTGCTTGTAGTCTGTCCTCATTCTTTAACTGCTTGAATTTTTTCACTTGTTTTGTTGCTCATTCTGATAATCGATTTCTTTTTTAAACGGATTCCAAACGAGCACAAGATGTGGTCTGACATACGTATTGGGCATTACTACTAAGTTGTCTTTATCTAGTGTGGCTGACTGGGGCGGTGGTAAGTATGCTAGCTGCTGCAGATCGCGGGTCCAGTTGTTCGCTAATGCGGGCAATAGATGGCCGCATACTGCGCTGTGGTATCATTAGATCGTGAAGCGCTTTTGGCCACGAGACTGTCTCATGTAAAAAAAACTCTATAGCAAGTACCTGACCTACACTTTTAATTTTGAATCTTTTACCTGACTGGAGTTTATTTTTGTCAGCAGATGACGTGGCGGGTGGTCGAGCAAGGGACAGAAAGCATCGGGTGACGGCGGACCGAATGATGACCGGGGGTCGAACGAGCGGCCCGGCAGTCGGCAAGATCTACGAGTTCACGGTCGTACCATTCGCGCTAGAATTCTCGCTCAACGCCGACATAGGTGCGATATGCTATATTGTACGAGAAACAGCAGCGTTGTGAGTTAGAAAAGTTGGGGGATCGAGGCAAGCAAAAAGTTGCTATTTTGATAGACAGCTGCGAATTTTTCACAGACAAAAATTATGGGTGTTCAGAATTTTTTTTGGTTTCTAAAGTTTTTTTTTAATGGGAGATTTTTTTAGCCCCAAAGTCTATATTTTTGCTAACAAACTTTTCATACAAGAAAACGATTTTCCGATCATAGACCACTTAAAATAAGGACTCACGGCAACCGTGCTCTGGTCCGCGAAGTTGGACCCATCGGTATTTTTGGTTTTTTACTGTAACTTTGTCAAACGTGGTCTTTTTTGCTACAAAATTGTGTACACAATAGTGTCACAGAAACGTGAACAAATGGTGCAAATTTGGTTACTGTATGATTTCTACTTTTTTGTGTATGCATATATTGTGGCTAAACAGTACGTCGGTTCTTTAAGTTTTTTTATTATATGTTTGTCAAATGTGGTCCGTTTGCTACAAAATTTTGTACACATAGTGCCAAAGACAACATGGACAAATTTTGCAAATTTGGAGACTGTATTATTTTTATTTTCCCGTGTGTGCATATACCATGGCTAAACCGTACGTACCGAGGTACAGTACGGTTTAGCACCAATATATGCACAAACGATAAAGTAGGAATTATACAGTCACAGAATTTGCAGCATTTGTTCAAGTTGTCAGTGACACTATGTGTACAAAATTTTGTAGCAAACAGATGACGTTTGACAAAGTTATAGTAAACAAGAAAAGCCCAGCTAACGCAAAGGGGAACGCGCAACACCAGTGAATGTTTGAAAGCCGAGTAAAACAAAATTTACAGTCGCCAGAGGGCGCCAGACGACCGGTGGCTAATTATTTATAGTGTTTTACTCGTACTAACATGACCTGTCTCGCTCAGAACGCCGTATCGGCTGGAAATCGTAAATTTTCCCAACACTCTGTTATTTAGCGCCCTTGCTCTGGGTAACCCTTTTTCAAATTTATGTAAAAGCTTTACTGATCCTGAAAGTAATATTTTCCACGCAGCCGACTGTAAAAATTTGGTGATCCTAGCTCGCACCGTTTTTGACTGATTTACTCGTGTAACGGACAGACGGACAGACGGACAGAATTGCGATAGCTAAGACGCGCTACAGCAGTAGCTGTTGTCGCGCGTAAAACTAAAAATACCGATGGACCCAAGTTCGCGGACCCCAGCATGGCCGCCGTCAGTCCTTATTCTAAGAGGTCTATGTTTCCGACTGAAATTTGATGGGAGAAGCGCAGTCAACCTTTTTGTTTTCTCCCTTATTACGACGACACTGAGAAAAACATCAACGTGTGCTTTAAAAAAAGACGAATAGGCCGACGTACGGCAATTTTAAAACTTCCAAATTTCTATTTTTTTGCTACGTATCAAAAATGGCAGTTTTTAGATCCAAATGGACGAAAATTTTTTAACCAGAAAAATTTCAGACAATTTTTTATGAGAGCAAAATATAATTATGTAGGCCCAATGCGCCCCGCCAGGTTCTAGACGCCACTGATAGATGAAATTGCTTGCGCTGTAAGTTCTTATAGAACGATGCGCACGGACAACGTATATGTGGTACAAAATAGCAGACTTGTAACAAGTCCAGCAACAGCCAAGTCCAAGTTTAAGTCCAAGTCCCCTATCCTCAAGTCCAAGTCCAAGTCCACCTTAAACGGGCAAGTCCAAGTCCGAGTCCAAGTCCTCTTCAAAAAAGGCAAGTCCAAGTCCAAGTCCAGTAGGAAAAAAAGAACCTGCAAGCAGTTTTATTTCATTCCAATATTATTTCTCTTGCTGTTATTGAGTAAAACACTATCGTAGACAAAAAAGAACTAATCCTTAAATATTGTTATCTACAACAACGATGTCACCCTTACACTGTATATAAATTGAACAGTTTTTTACATAAATATTTTTTTTATTATGTTAAAGTGATGTGATGCTAATGCTAGTGCTTTGAACTGGTTTCTATTACACTTCAAGCTAATGCACAAATGCACAATCCGGTGAACTTGAGATAAATTAAATTTCATATTGATGACTTCGTCTCAAGTGTACTCGGCTAAAGTGAAACAAAGTTTTTACTCTCTAATAGGCCGTTGCACATACGTTTCTTGTTTTTTTTTGTTGTAGGACCTAAATTGGGTTTGTATATGCTATAGAATTTGTAGTTTTTACTTCGTGGGAGTGAGCAAACTTTGAGGCTTCTCACAAATTCCCTGCAGTAGGTTTGAAAGGTTGTCCAGCTAGGTTTTGTTCTTAGATATGTGTAGTTATCATTGCCAGTGACCAACCTTTTACAACACACCGTGTCTGTCTGACCCCACAATGATTTTCTGATAACCCAGGTTTCTGTAACGTGGTTCAGCATGAGATTCATGTTACTAGTGACTTCAAAGCAAAACGATTACGGTACAAGGCCACAGCGAAGTAGTCTGTTACAGTGCTATCGATCTTGTAGGTACAACGGACTTGAAAAAAGACTTGCTGGCAGAGCCTCCAAGTCCAAGTCCGAGTCCTTAGAGCCCAAGTCCAAGTCCAAGTCCAGCAAAAACGGACTTAAGTCTGGACTTGAGTCCAAGTCCGGACTCGAGTACTACAAGTCTGCTATAGACTTGCTCTGAAAACCGCCGTGTTCAGCTGCGAATCCATCTTCAGCGCCTACAGGGTGCGGCCAAAAAGTGGACCCCTAAAGTGTTTCGCTGTTTTCTCAGCAACCGTTCGGAATTTTAATTCAAAATTTTACAGATTATTCACTAAAATCTTTTACATCTAACTGCCAAGTAAAAGGTGATTCTGTTGTTTCGTTACAGACTTTTTAACATGACCGCCTACCGATTGTTCAGCATTCAAAAATGTTAACACCAGCTTCCAGTCGCCTTATTTGAGAAATCTTTTACAGCCTTGTCGATCAGTCCCTGTGGCAGGTTGCCCCAGATAACCTGAACTCCTGAAGCGCTTCCTTGAGTTCGGCGCTTGTTTTCGGCTTTGTTTTAAGCTTGCAGTATGCCTCCAACATTGTACCCTATACGTGATAGTCCATTGAGTTTATATTCAGCAAATTTGGAGGCCATTTGTCTTTTGTGATGATATCTGGAGGTTCCAGATTTTCGGACCGCAGCCAGAGAAGGCGCGCTTTACGAACTGGGTTCGAGTCCTCACGATAACAGCTGCGTTAACGGACAGCGCTGGAAAAAGTAGTCAAAAATTCTACCTAAGTAGGCCTAGAAGTAGGCCTAGAAGTAGTGACCCCAAAAATCTACTTAAGTAGAAGTAAAAACTTAACAGTGTGTTTTAGTGTCAAGTCATTAACCTGAATACTTTCTGTCTATTGAAGTCATCTTAACATGTATAGCCTGTATAACAGTGCATAGAAAATACCGACAAAACTAAAACGTATATCCGACAGTTTTTACACGCGAGAGCTAGCTTGGTGTCTGTCAAAACCCGGTACAGATCGGAGCCCAGGTGAGATAGAGACTTCTGGTTTACACCGTATGATAGCTTATTGTCTCTAGTATTTCGCAACGAAATTTCATCCCGCTGGGTGAAGGGGGTTACTTCGAACGAGGGGAGAAATATGGGCATGCGCAAGCCTGACTAGTAGACGTACCCGGCGTAGTGCAGTTGGTTACTTATTTAATCAGTTGAAGGCGTGGCACTGTTGCAGACTTCCGGAACGGAGGATTTAGGCTATTATTCATTTTCTGTAATAACAGTGAATTACTTTAATATATAGCATTTTTTAAAGTCAGATAAAAGTGATAGTTAACAATGCCGGTATGGGTTACTTTTATGCGTTTTTTTTGCTTGAAATGGTTGTCTTTAAGTAGATTTTATTCATGCTTCTTGTTTGCGGATGTAAACAAACAGGAAAATAGCGCAGTGGCTACGGTACCGTCAAGACGGTACTCTAGCGCTGTCTGTCAGAACGGCTCTGCAGCAGACAGCGCTATAGTAAACGTGACGGTTTCATGGTGCCGTCGAGAGTCAACGCCATTCAGGCAATTTGCAACTTAAGTGTGCTATTTCGGAACTTACAGAATGTTTCTGACCATGTCCGCATTGCACCCTTTACTGCCCGTTATTGATAATGATGAAGCTTATTGATAATTGTTCGTACCGCTGCCAAGAGGAGATACCGATGGCTGCGACGACGACGCCCCGATGTCGACAAGCCACACTGTAAGCCAAAGCTGAAGGCGATGTGCTTGTTATATGAGGAAAAGAAGGACAACCACTGAAAGAATAAAATTGCCACCAGCCAGGGCAACATGCAGCGTCTGTGTAGGACACTTCACAGTGCTCTCAGCAATCATACAGTGGAGGAATTTGCGAATCTTTTCATGGATGAGGTTAATGTGTCTGTCCGTGTGACGTGCGTCTACTTCTGTGATGCCTCGGTGCTTGCAGACTGGATCACTGTAACGAGTGAGGAGGTCGAAAAACCGATTGGCAGAGTTCTGGCTAAGGCTTGCTGGCTTGATCTGGTCTCCACATGGGTGGTCAAGGATTTTTGTGAGCTGCTGTCACTTTTTGTCACTCTGCAGATGGCGCTCGAGTCTTGACTAGTGATTGCAATCCCGGGATTGAATTGTCAATTCCAGGATCCGGGATTGAGAAATTTGTAATCTGGGATCTCGTTTTGGGATAACGCTTGCAGACTGGTCGTTATTTTGGTGTCTCAAATAGACTTATTTCATGTATAAAATGTAGTAGGCTCCTACGGAAGGTATGCCATAACGGTATAAGGAGTGACTGTGACTGTCAAAATACAAATTACAGTGCACAACAAAAAGTAGGACTTTAGCACGCATAAAATATTTTATCCGTTAGACCACTATAATTGTTATCTTTAACAAATAACACTTGCTGATGTATGATTTTAACCAATTTTTGTAATCCCAAAATCCCGGGATTGAGATACCGCAAATTCCAGGATTCGGGATTGGCAAAAATGGTCGAGATCCCGGGATTTGGGATCTCAGGATTGCAATCCCTAGTTTTGACAGTACTCAAGCGCCATCTGCCCCGGTGCCATCTTGACGGTACTGTAGCTAATGTGGGAAAATAGCGTTAGATTTGCTTACATTTCCGTCCATGCAGATGGAAAATAACACTGAGCGACTTATTTTGTCGGCCTTACTATTCCGTGACATAGGCTTACCAACAGACCGATATATACCAGATCACCACACCGCACCGGCGCCGCCCACCAGCTGTCTCGTAAAGTAAAAGATTATTTAGAAGGCACAATTAAACAATTACTGTAGCAACAATGCTAGCTGTAGATGTTCAATTGTCGTTATGCACATCACTGATGAATAGTTATAGGCTATCATCAGTATAGATTTAATAAACTGACAAATGGAGCTGTATTTACATTTCTGCATGTCACAAATAGTTTGTGATAATATTTTGTACTTTTGTATGTTTTGTGATTTGTGTTTTCACTGCTTGTCTAGTTCGTTTGTACTACTAAGTGACTGTGTTTGGTGTTTTTTCTTTTTGTGCGTATAATGACATAGTTTGCTTGCAAGGTGCTTTAATTTATTTTTTATTGACTATAATGAATAATAAGTAATGCATTATGTACTGTTGCTGCTTGTGACATTTTACTGTTATAGGTTATGCAACTTACTCTATATGTTATTATCAACAAAAATCTGTTATATTAGTTGTATTGAAAAGCTAAACACAACAACTGGAAGATGAGCGCTATACAGGATGAGAAAGTCATGCAGATATGAATGCAAAACTATTACGCACCCAGCAGGCAGTTCTTGCAGTCAAACAAGTTAGTTTTACATAATGGAGACATGTTAATATAGGCCAAGAACCATTTCTAATGATGGATGAAAAAGCACGAGGTGTACCATACCATTTTGTCTGTAAAGGATATCATAGCAATAAAGATGAGCCACCCTCACTGAAAACAGCCTCATATTGCTCTATTCATCAGTGCATATTTGTACTGAAAATAGCCTTAGAGTGCTCCATTTGTCAGTATAGATCTGTACTGACAATACTTTAAAAATCACTCATTTGTCAGTGTGGCCCGACAATGACACATACCCGTGCTAGCTGTGGTGATCTAGCATGGATGATACCAAAAAAGCCAGTTGCACTACTGTGAGTGGCGTCCATCGTTTGCATTTTGAGCAGTGATTTGCATATACAGTTTGAGAGGTGGAAGCTAACTAGCGATGTGACATGTCAAATTTATGATGTTTGTAGGCATACCATTCTCAGTTCACGAGGCCTCCACAGGTTGTCGGCAACATGGCTCTATTGCCATTGAGAACTCAGTTCAAAGGACCAGCAGCTAAAGACAGTTAGTCAGCTTCATTGCTTTACTAACTTACTGTATTCTGCTGTCTGGATATTTGGACCATCTGCGACGTTGGTGTAATTTTGCTTTAATGTTTTGTACATACAGTGCGAAAAAGTAGACCATTAGTGTGGCGATCGTTAGGTAAGTTATTTAGTTTTGTTGTGTGTTTGTATTTTTTTGTGCTACGCTATGCTTTGTAACGCTGTTGTTGTATCTAGGTCGCATGCATAGTCCGATGTATAGCTGTGTTTTCTGCTTTGCGCCACTTTGTGTTTTCTGCACGCGGCCTGTTTTCAGCTATGAGCGTGTGACTGTTGATCGGCCGCTTGGCTTTAGCAGGTGCACAGTGCTCGTGACCAATGAATGGTTTTGTTGGGTAACTGTAAGCCACGTCAGGCTGACATGCATTATTCTGTCATATTTGAGCACACGAGATGTGTACATTGCTGTGGTGATACAGCTGTGTTAGGCCATTTTGAAATGGCATGCTTTTCAGTGTACCAGTGGGTGTGGATTGCTAGTTGTTGGCATTGGCACTGGTTTTTGGGAAATCATAGCAAGTAGCTGACTGTCAAGAATCACAATGCATCTTTTCTCGAGTGTCTTACTTCAGCACTTTGTGAAATACTACTGTTAACTAGCTTGGATAGTATTATTTGTAAGGCAGTGTAGCAAAGCATTTTAAAGTGTTTTAATGGGCATTTTGTTGCTAACAAATATGTCAGAGAAAGACTTCTTAAACGTAATTTGATGTATTGTAGAACACCCACTGGTGGCCTGACTGAGACTGAACTAAAGGATAGTTTGATTATCTTTCATTCTCTGGTTGTGTCTGTAGTGAGTGGGTCATTTATAAAGTTTTTAAATGGTAAATGTGATGTATAACAGTCTCACATATTTTTTATGTTGATTTTAGGTTCTGATTTTGACATAATTGATGAAGCTCTCCAGTTTTTCAAGGCAAACGTGTTTTTCCGCAACTATGAAATAAAGGTACTTTGTTCAAGTTCGTTGAACGTTGATATGATGATTTTCCTATGATGAATTTTGGTAGTTTAGTGAATTAGACATGTTACAACTGTTTTCATATGTGCGTTTCATCCAGGTTGATAAAAATCATGATTTTTTTAATCAAAAAAGGGATTGATTTTTTGATTTAAATCGGATTTTTTTGATTTACATCGATTTTTAAAAATTTCTATTAGATTTTTACACCATGTATTTAGGATGGCTAGTCTTGTAAGAGCCAGTCTGGAATTTAACACACAATAATTCCACCCTAAAATGATTTTTGCTGTTTTCGAGTGTTGACTCATAACGCCCTTACATAGCTATAAACGTACAGAATATAAATTTATACACTTGTTAACGCCAATATTTAAGGACTTGCACATCAAATATAGCAAAAGTTACAAAAGGTGATATTGCCCGCATCACACTGACTGTGTGTCAATGTGCTGCTGAATAATATCACCTTTCGTAATTTTTGCTGTTTTTGACGTGCATGTCCCTAAATGTTGCTGTTAACAAATGTTATGTTATGTACATTTATGTTTGCTGTTTTATTAGTAAAATAATGTTTTCCTACAGTTGATCAGTTACGGAGATATCTGGCCATGGATATCTTACAATTACGATCTTGACTGTTTGGGGTCACATGACATTCAAATGGCAACAAGGGTCAGTTGTGGTGGAATTAAATTGGCCTCATTCAATAGCCCATTCCAAAAACCTCCCATTAGATACAAAGATTTTGGAGATATCTCTTACAGAATTCGAATTATAGCCTTTTTGTCTCAAATTTCATTGCCATGGCAACAAGGGTTGGTCGGTGTAAAATTTTGTTGGCAGTATTCGATGGTTCTTCTCTGAAAACCTCCCATAGATGCAAAGATCTCGCAGGTATCTTTAGCAGAAGCCGAGTTATAGCCCATTTTATGCCAAATTTCGTTGCTATAGCAACTAGGGAGAGTTCGGATAAATTTGAATGACACTGTTTGATTGGCCATCCCTGAAAACCATACCCTAGAACCAAAAATTACGACTCTATCTTATACACAGCCAAAGTTATGACTGTTTAAAGAATTGTTTAATTTTCCCCATAGGCGCCATTGTAATTTTTTTGGAATTTTTTGGATAAATATGTTCAGTATTAATTTCGAATTTTTTTAACCCTGAAAGGTTTTAACCTTGCCTGAGACCGCGTTGTTTAAGCCATCGAGCATAAAAATCCCCTAAGGGATCTGACCTGTAATTGTGTTGAAGAAAAAAAGCTATATGGCTATAAAAATTTTGGCGTATATTTCACCTGTTTACCCAGAACCCCCCTGTGGACGGATTTGCATAAAATTTTGCACTGGGGGTCGTCTCACAGACATAATTAACCGTGCCAAATTTTATCTCGGTCAGGTTAGAGGTTTTGATTCTGTGGGGGGTCAAATTTTTGGCTTTCCCAGAGGAAAGAGAAGTTGCCGTTAACACATGGCTTGAACTACCATTCAGCCTGTGATGTAAACAGCGAAAGTTTTTTGCTCTGATATCATTAATATATTGCGAACGGTATCCTGACAAAACTGGGAACAACAAAACTTGGACACAGTGATATAGGCATAGATTTGGGAAATACCCGATTTTTATCATTGATTTAAATAACATGATTTAAATTGCATGAACCCTGCATTTCATTAAACAACGTGATATAGTTTGGCTGAAGTTCTACAGTAGAATAACAACTATAGGAAGCTTGCAGCATACTGTATTGGTAACAACAACAAAGTTTTACAACTACGACTACTTAGTACTTAGTGGTAGTAATAGTAATAGTAGTAGTGGTATCGTGGTACAGGTTCATGTTAACAGCGTTGAGTTAAGTGATCTGTGTGACTCAGTAGTAGTAGTAGTAGTACTAGTATTTGTTGTTGTTGCTGCTGCTGCTGCTGCAGTAGGAGTAGCTGTAGCAGTAGTAGAGGCATTAGTAGAATTTTGTGATATGTAACAGAGTGAAGCTGATCGTACACTGATCTATCTCACTCTGTACATCACCGAGTGTCTCAAGAAGCTACAGAAGGTCAGTACTTTGTTATTAGTCAGTCCAGTAGCGTAACTACAAATTTTGGACCCCCCCTGCAATAAAATCATTCAGGGCCCCTTCTCCTTTCTTTTCATTTACTTCACGTTTTTTCATTTTCTGCCCTCACCTCTTGTCTCTTTCTTTTTTCTTGTTTTGTTTCTTTTCTTCCTACACTCTTTCCTTAGACGTAGGCTCCCTCATTTAATGCAGTTAGTAGGTCTGGTGGAGCGCTGTGAGCTGCACAGCGGGGTTCTGGGCGGAGCCCCAGCCAAAAACGTATTTTAGAGCATTTTGGCACCCCAGAAACCGCATCTGGTAACACAGATTTCGTGTTTGGGCTGTAAGGTAAAGATGAAGGTGCCATACCCCAGAGGGGCGTAGGCGGGATGCTCATCTCCCTTTCTTAGGCCTTTGAGCCTGTAGGTGGATAAATCACTAAGGAGTCCGTGACGCATGGCCAGTGCGACACCAGATCTACGGTTACCTTCCCAGACGTGGGGCATCACCGCTTTTTGGCCGGTATCAAATTATACTGCTTGGTGACATAACAGACAAGTTGTAGAGAGTGATGAATTCGGCTGCCCACGTCATCACTAACACTCGGAAGTACAACAGTGGTTTGTCGCGATTAGTGCATGACGAGCTCCACTGGCTTGATGTCACCGATCGAGTACGATTTAAGCTCGCAGTGCTCATGTGTCGATGTCTCCATGGAACTGCTCCGCCGTACTTGATGGACAGTTGTACACTCACAGCAGAAGTCACTGGCCGTCAACATCTGCGTTCTGCCACTCAGCGGAAGTT
>Ga0209367_1002835_pt1 | contig 23202 bp, 13 predicted proteins | sample WorMetLIZISLAND2_FD_187412 | JGI IMG/M metagenome (GOLD analysis project Ga0209367, IMG submission 187412) | Marine gutless worms symbiont microbial communities from Max Planck institute for Marine Microbiology, Germany - Olavius geniculatus... ... | reverse complement strand
GGTACAAACTCACATCTAGATCTCCAAGGTTACTGGACCGAACTTTACCGGACTTGTTTCGCCTAACGCGGGAGGAATCGCTGTCGAACGAGTAACTCACCGATTTTGAATATCTTCATCCGTTTCGGAGATATTCGCCGCCAAACTTCGAAGTTGACCGAAATCGGGCCAAATTTTGCATGTTTTTGGCCTCTAAAAATTTTTTGGGGAGACTCCCCCAAAATTTTGGACCGGGATTATAAAATTGAACGCAGCACCGAGCATCGTGCAAAATTTCGCGCTGATCGGCCGACGGAGCTCGGAGATTACGTGGCGAAAAAAAAAGAAAAATAACCACAGCAAAACAGAAGTCCTTCCGAAAACTATCGTTTTCGGGCGGACTAATAAGTCGCTGTATTTCAGAAACGGTACAAGATAGGGCTTAGGTTACTATTAATCACTAATAGGAATTCGTACAAGGGCTTTCGATTGCCACCCAGAGCAATGACCTTGGATGACCTTGAACGTCAAAATAGGTGTTTTTATGTATTTTTGACGATTTTGGGCTGCGACACAACTCTATAGCGTTCACAAGGTGTCGCTACACAACTAACTCATTATGCAATGCAGATGGAGATTTTGGTGTTTGTATATTAACTTAGCGTGAACACCCCAACAGTGGGCAGTGGGCACTGCTGTCGCGTGTGCTTTTGCATTAGCTCGGCTATCTTGTTGAGTTTTATTTGGGCCAGGCAACCAGCTCATGGTGGAGGACTGTAGATTCAACTGAACGTGGATAAACTGTTTGCATCATTGCAGCAATAAGTCAAAGAATCAGAGAACTCCGGCTACAGAAGCTTCAACGCCAACAACCAGGACTCTTGCTGGATACTTCAGAGTACGTTTTCTCATCTGTTGTTATAGGTTTTACGACTTGGTTTCTGGAAAACGTTGAAGGAGTTCCATTCTATGTGTGTTACATACATGTGTGTTGGGGGTTTAGCTGAGCCACTGGCTTGGTAGTCGTCTGGCAGTAGGTTGCCATTTCTTTCTACCAGGCTCTCCATTATCTTCTAACACAGAAAATAGCATCATTGCTGCTGCTTTTTGTGCTGCTAAGTCAGACATCTTTACTCATAACTTAGGTGACGGTTGTTCTGTATTTTGCATTGCATTTCTGTCGTGATTATATGCTTACTGTGAAGTTGCCTAAGGTAGCTGCTTTTTATTATGGTTTAATTGTTCTTGATTTATATGATTTTATACAGAACTCACTGAAAGAACTAATGGGAAAGATGTCTTTGGCAAACCCCCACTTTGTCAGGTTATAATGTGCTTGCTGTATACCATAATCTTTACATCTTATATGGATAGCAGTGATGGCATATTGCTTTTGTTAGTTTTAACTTTTTTTGTAATTTATTTAATGTTTGTTGCTTAAAATTATCAGCAAATTTTGTGAAACTGTGTGGGCGTGGCCCTGTGAGAAACATATTTTGGCGGTGATGCAGATTCTTTGTTGGATGCATGATCATTTTCTGGAATTTACCATAGAGACGGAGCATACTTATAAAATGACACGTTGCAGTGTGAATGATTTTGATGAAATTTCAAGAGGAGTTGAAAGTGGCCTAAGGACCAACTATTCAGATTTTTGTGGCAATTTTGTTTAGGATCTTGAATTTGTATGCAGATTTCTATGCAGCAGTTTCTGACAATTCCAATTCGTGATTCTTTTAGAGGTTGTGTCATAGCTGATTCTGTCAAGTCGTTTCTATTCGCCAGGTGGCGGCATCATTCTCAGCAGAAGTTTGGGATCTCTTAAAGCTTCTAGTCATCTATGTGCTGCGTGTGTTCAGATGCATTAAGCCAAACTCAAGCAAGAGTCCAGACTTGTTTGATGATGAACTTGTGGGTAAGCAGCTGAAGTACACTGGAGTCATGGAAACTGTAAACATTCGACGTCAGGGTTTTGCTTTCCGTCTTCCATTTGAAACCTTCATTCAGAGGTGACGTGCAAATAATACTTTCTTATCATCTGTCACAGTCTTTAACTTTACTTGTAGTATTTTATTTGGCAGTATTTTTTTATTTCATAAGCACAAGCATTTCAAAGTACACTTACAAACTAGAAGGTGCTCGTGAGAGTGCATATGTTTGCCAGGTGAAGTGATTTAAACTAGTGATGATTCGATATATTGAAAATATCGATATATCGTTTTCGATATCGATATATCGTATCGTATCGTCGAAAAAATATCGATTTTTTTTCGATATAGCGCGATATTTTATGATAGAAGTTTATATTTTTATTACTGCATTACCAAAATAACGACAATAAATGGAAAAAACAACAAATTAACTGAAGCAAACTAACTATAATGTTATAATTTAACGACACTTACGACAGTTTGTAGTTAATTTTCAAGTTCACTGACACTTTTAGTATCTACGTAAAACAAGCTGCCTTGCTGAACGTTCACGTCTTGTTTTTGTGCTTGTATAAGATTTACTTACTTATCATTTCATAAATATCGATATTGATATCATGATATTTTCAAAATATCGTATCGATATCGTATCAGAGTTGAAATCCTGATATCGAATCATCACTAATTTAAACACAAGGAAAGGGGAGGGAGAAGGAAGAGCCACTTCGCGGAGGGAGAGAAAAGTAATAGCTGGCATTGCTGCTTGTGCTATTGGTGCAATGACGTCATTGCCATTAGGATTCATCATGTACACACACACGCGGAACGACGGACAGACATAATGACCAATCTCTTAATCTTCTCCAATGTTCATTACATTCACACTTGGCGGATATAATAAAAACTCTGTAAAGCAGCATATCCATTGTATCAAAGAGGCCACTATGAACAGATTATGTGTTTGCTAAACACATTTTTGTTCAAATGTTGATAACATGAGGAATGATGATGATAAACTTAAAATTACTTTTTTGGGTTTTTTGCTCACTTGCATACTTACTAATTAGCTGTAAGCTGTATGAAATCATTTATTATTGTTCATTGTTAATTATTCTTTATAAAAAACTACTACAACTGTTGTGATTTTAAAATGTGTCAGATATAATTCAGGTTCATATTAGAGTCTTTTTAAAGATGTGTCATGCTTTTGTAAACCTTCTTAATATTGGTCTTAACAAATGCCATAGAAAAAGGACTGAACTTCGACCAACAGGCTTTGATTTCAACACACAGTACACTGCACAAAATAGTTTTAGTCATATCTTTCATCGTTTAGACAATTATTTACTGAACTTAAAGTGTTACATCCAGCAAAACTGATGTAGCAGTGAGGAACGAAGCCGTAGATGGGGACAAGTGGTAAATGGGAGTGTCGATGGTGTCTGAAAGAAAACTGAGACTGTTTGCTGGTTTTAAGTTTTTGTATGAGAATTGTTAATTGAAAGCGATGTGGCCAGGGCATTTTTGTTATTGATTACGCAGGTACAAGTTCATATCATTCCCATTGCTGTCAAAAGTCGAGAATGGTTCAAACAACTGCAAGCAAATCCTGTCGTCGGCTGGCGTCGTTGGTTGTGAAATCGGCAAAACCAGAGTGAGTTTTGTTGTGCAACTTTTTGTTGTCATCATTATGATCATATTTGTTTAAAGGCCAAGTCGTATCAGTTTACGTAAATTGGCTTAATCAAATGTTAATTCGTCAATATTTATTAATCTTACTGTTGCCAGTGTTATCTTTATATTGTAAAAATAAAGTTTAAAGTGCACAAATGTGACAAAACTGATGTCACAAACAACTATTAGTGTCAGTGTAGCGTTTGACAGAATTTGAGCATTAGCGGTGTCGATGGAGCATGGTACTGGGTGAAAAGACACGTTTAGTTTTATGGCGCTTTATAAGTTCGTTTTTAACTTTAACTTTACGTTGACAGGTGTCATTACATAGCTACTGGCTGCATGTGTGTTTTGTGTTATGTTCTTCAGTGAATCGTACAGTGTGTAAGTTCACAAGTATCTTTAGTGCTGTAGATCATTGATTTTTAACTAGAGTTTCGCGGAACCCAAGGGTACCACAGCTTGGCTGATCAGTAAAAAAAATTAAAATAATCTAGCGTGCAAAATTACATCAGACCCAGCCATAGAAGTTCTAGACCTATGTATCGAACGCTTACTTGCTTAGTTCCAAATTAGCGCTGTTAGCCATCTACTTTTGTGTACAATGTTGAATGTTTTTCTTGCTGTTAACAATGTCAGAAAAATTTTAGCTTCACCCATCAGCGCAACTGGCTGGAGGGTCCAGACCCCATCAGCTGTCCATGGGCGTAAAAAAGTAAAAAATCGAATGGTATTTTTTTGGCTGTTGGTGACCGCCTTGTAAAGTGTTTTGGTTATGGGTGAAATAAAATTACTTTGCTTTCAGACCCCCACAGGTTCTCTGCCTCTTGACTCCACTGGGGACATCGGTCCCCAGACACTCTGAAAATTCCATTTTGCCTATGCTGCTGGACTCACTGATCATTGCATGGAGTTCCGTGAGTAATTGTCACACTTATGTGGGGTTTCACTGCTGCAAAAAGGTTGAAAAACGTTGCTGTAGGTGTTTTTGCGTTACTACCACGTCGATGAGCTGAACGCCTCATTGCAGACCTTATACCAGTTGGTCGTCACGTGTCAAGCGTACGTGCGAGGTCTGATATCTCGACATCGATATCAACATGCACTCCGGAGACAGACTGAGATGACGGAGAGGATGTGCTGTGAGTTGCAGCAGCTGATCTCCGGCACCGCATCAGAACTGAGCCGTGTTCAAAGACAGCATCAGGAGGATGACAGACAGAGACATATTGCTGCTCAGGTCAGATGCTGTATTGCTGTATGGTCGTATTTGTGAAATTGATCGTTTGAGTATTCAAATGAGTATTCAAATGTAGATTGGTTCAAATTCGTGGCAAGCGTTCGTACTTTTATTTAATAAGAACAGTAAGAAACGACATACAGCTTAGGTCGTCTACTGACTCAGTCAGTGTATAGGTCATATTTTACAGTTAAATGTTTGCGTATGCGAATGTAGGTTGATCGAGATTTGTAACAGGAATTTGTAATTTATTTTATTTCATAACTAGTGCTGCAGATTAATTGCAGTTAACTTTGCAATTAACGATTAATAAATTAATCATGATTAATTTTCTTAACTGTGATTAAATATTAATCGCAAGCAATTTTCTTGCTTACTTTTGTTCTGAATGGTCCTGTTCTTAATTTGTGCAAGTTCATTGTGTAGCATGGCTTTTAAACTTTTAGCTGCTTCATTTGTTTGTTTTGTATATTTTTAGTAACTTTTATTTTCGTGAAGTATATGGCTAAGGAAGAACAGACAGGCAAGAAGCAAGATGAATAGAAATCGTTTTCAAATAGGAAGCCGCTGTTGAAAGGTCAACAATTGTGCGATAATTCACGATTAATCATGATTAAAATTTTTGATCACAAAATTAATCGCAATTAAAATTTTTCATCAATCCGCAGCCCTATTAATAACAACAATGAAGTTATTTACGTTCAGCAACATCAACAGCATTGTGTGAAGACAGAGAAAGACACTCTTAGTGCATAAGACAAAACAAAGATGGCACAAGGACATTTAACGAAATGCAGTAAAACAATACAGTTTAGTTGCAAAACGCTGATAATACAATATCGTGAACTTATGAAAAACGGTCAGTTTCTGAAACAAACACCAACATATCACTAATTACTTAAAAACATGGAAATGTGAAAAATTTGTGAAAACACGGTAGTTTTTTTACACAGTTTCTTCCATCGTTTACTTTTACTGGATGACAATATAGCTTATGTTTTTTAGGGTTAGTATAGTTAGACAGATATAGTTCCAGTCTGTCTTGTCGTTTTTATTTTCTTATATCTGTATTGTCTGGTTGAGTGATTGACTGTGGCTACCTTAGTCAGTTGTAAGCTGATGTGAATGGTGGACTTGTTACTGTAATGCTATGATTATGCTATGGTGTTCGATAGAAGCAGGCTGAAGAGAGACTAAAACCACCACCTCGCGTAAAGATGAGGAGGTCACCAACATCCGCAAAACGAGGTTTGTGCGAAAAGTGTGAAGTCTTTTGTACTGGTTTTTTTTAGGTCTGACCTCTCCACTGCTCCATCTCATTTATTTTTCAGCTGACCATGTCTTTTTTCACAATGCAGCATATCGGATAGAATCAGATTTTATTTGTTAAAAATGCTCATGTTTCTTCAAAGAACATAGTATCCAAGTGGGAATGGAAGATTTTGAGATTTTTGGCTGAAATTCTAGGCTTCATCTAGTCTGGCCCATTTTGCTGATTTTTCTTACGTTCTTCTTCTGTTGGAATACGCTGCTGGACCAATACTGGTGTTGATGCAGCCATTTTGCAGAATTTTTCAACTAACTATAGATATCAGACCAAATTAATGTGCTCGTTCAGAGCAAACTTGGCGTTGGAATCGGCAATAGTGATTTGCAGTGCAAGTTCTAGCCAGATCAAGCGATGTCGCTTTGCGTCAAATGACTTCTGTCATTGTTGATATATTCTGTAACGGTGGAATTAATGACTGTGTGTTGTAGTGGATGAAGACGATTCTCTGGAGGTATAATGATTTTCTTTAGCTATTGAGGCTATTTTTACTTCTACTTGAGTACATTTTTAAGTTACTTTTTTAGGCGGCAAGTAGCTTTTTGATAACGTACTTATTTCATTTCAGAGCGTTGTTGCAATATGCACAGTTGTCAGTATTTTTCAAAGTGCAAGATCTGTGTTATGAAAGATCGGCATTGTCAACTTCGTTAGTGCCAAACCTTGTGCAGTAAAAAAAGGTTGCATGTCATACAGTGCTTAGAAAATACTGGCTATTGAAGTTAATATCATTCATGCATCAGCTGCTTGAGAAGGTTCCTTAGTTGGGCTGGATGAATTTTCATCACGAGATTTAAGCATAGATGTTAAAAACATTCATTTGCATATAAGAAACATAAAAAACGTGTTTTTATACTTTTATAAAACATTATAAAAACATTAAACTGCAGATATTTTTAATCACTACTTTTTACTTTAGGCATTTTTTTTATTTTATGTAACCATGATTATGGTACATACTCAATTATGAACTAAACAATCAAATATCAGAACAAATACCAAGTATACTAGTCACGTTAACAGTTTTCAACACATCTGTAGCAATTTTTTCTAACGATTTAACAAGAACAAAAAAAATGTCATTAAAAAGCACAAAAAACATTTAAAAAATTAAAAAAAACATAACAAAAAATAAAATATCATTTTATGTATGCTTGACGTAAGATATGATGCTTACCTTGTTAACATATTCGCAATATGTCTAGGCCTATATTATTTGTACCAACGAATGCGTTTTGACATTTGCTGTAATAAAGAAATGAATGAATGAATGAATGACATAAAAAATAAAATACATTTTTAAAAGCATGTTTTTTGTACTTTTATAAAATACGTACAAAAGTTTTTTACATCTATGGATTTAAGTGATGACAGCTTTGAGAAGCAGTTGTTGTTAAAGTTGAATGACAGTATTATAATTATGGTGAAGTTAAGAACTTGAATGGCTTTATGCATACAGTGTTAAGAATAACACTAAATTACATTATTTTATCTTAATCCAGTTAACATTTTACTGGTATACATTGTAGTTTTATTTGTGCAATATATTTCTCTCGTGGACGTTTTTACATTGGTTTCTGGCGTCAACTGTGTACCAGTAGGGACAGAAAACACATGTATTAGTGACATGACGCAAAATCCAACTTAATGTAGTTAGATTTCTATTAGATTGAAGTATTTGTACTTAGTAGTTAAGTTGAGTGGTTTTGTTTTTGGCTGCATCTGTTTTTATTTCAGTAGATTTTTGGGTGTCTACTTTTACTTTTTGTTTAGAAGAATTTGTGGCTACTTTTTCTAAATTATTATTATTAATTTTAGGAGTTGTTGGCATCAGCGGTTAAACGTTTGCCTACTCTTCCTATTGACATCTGGTGCAAACTCCACTATTTTGAGAAAGGTCGAATGACGGCCAAGTACTATAGTATGGAGTGGAATCTGCTTGTCGATGGTTCGCCAGTGGAATACGACGGATATGTGTAAGATTGCAGACGTTAACATCCGCATTTCATTTTTTATTTATAACAAATTGATTGTTTGATTATTAAGCGACCATTCTACTAGACAGTGAGCTATTCTACTACAGTACGTGTCCTGTCTGTCAGTCTGTCATGTAGGTTGAGTTTATGGTTAGGGCTGGAGTTGTGCAATGTAGTAAGCGAGTGCATTTAGCTTTTTTGGCACTAAGTCAATATCTTTGCTTGTGTAACTTTGAACATTTCATTGATTATATTTGATTTTAAGCCAGGAAAAGCCAGACAGCATATGTCTCTTGCTTCTTCTGCTGCTGCGTTTTTATTATGCCTCCGACAACATAGTGACTGGAGGCATTATGTTTCCAGAGTGTTTGTGTGTTCGTGTGCGCTTGCATCCGTGCATGCCTAAGTCCCGAACAGACGTTGTTAGCAAGATATCTTGGGTATTTGTTGACAGAATTTGACCAAACTTTCGCCACTAACAGACTTGGGGCAAAGATGAACGCGTCAAATGTTGGGGTTCAAAAAGTCAAGGGTCAAGGTAATGTGGGGTCAAATATGCCCCAAAATGCACTTTTTGGCTTTGTTAGCACAAAATTTTGAGTGTTGGCTTCTTGTCACATGTTGGCGGCGGCATAATAGTTGATGGAGTCGTAGCAACCATCTAGTTAATCCTGACACATGCAACATACACTAATAAAAAGCAGTCCTCTAGAGCAACTACTGTATATCATTAGTGGCTACACGATGCACCAGATTGAGCCAAACTTTTGCATGTTATATCTCTAGCTTTTTGCAGGTCTTTTCAACTCTGCAAGAATGGACCGGTAGTGGATAACAAGAAAAGCCCTGCTAACGCAATGGGGAACGCGCAACAGCAGTGCATGTTTGAAAGCTCAGTAAAACAAGGTCTAAGTCAGTCGCTAGAGGGCGCCAGACGATTGGTGACTAAATTATCTATTGTGCTTTACTCGTACTCACCAGAGGGAGCGACCTGTCTTGCTCAACCAACGCCATCACGGCTGAAAATCGCAAATTTTTCCTACCCCCCTCTTATTTATCGCCCTCGTTCAGGGTGACCTTTTTTGAGTTTATGGAAAATCTTCATGGTTCCTGGAACTAGAGTCTTTCAGGCAGCCAATGGTGAAGATTTGCTGATCCTAGCTTGCACCGGTTTTGACTGATCCACTTGTGTGACGGACAGACAGACAGATGGACAGAATTGCGATGGCTAAGACGCGCTACAGCAGTAGCTGCTGTTGCACATAAAAACTGAGTGTGAATGTGATGTTGTTGGGATATTTGAAGTGATCTGTTTTGATATTTGAAGCGATGAGTGTTTAATGTTTTGTGGCAGTATTGGCTTGTTGAACAATGATATTGCTCACGACGATGACCCCGAAGTCATGCATGTCTTGCACAGGATCGGCAAGGTTGGAGCACCTGACAAGTTTGATTAGTAACTTTTACGCGTGCTAGAAGACTGTAGTACTGTCATTTTGTGCAGTAATGTTGGCTGTGGGAGCAGACACATCATTCTAATCAGTCACATATTTCAATTCTGTCATTGTCCAAGTTCACCTCTTGCTTTGCTTTTACTAGCTGGAGCTGATTATAATTTATCACATAACTAGTGTTTGTCAAAGATAAGTTAAATAGAAGTGGCAGTCTTAGTTTTGGCTACTTCTACGTGTACCGTGTGCTTTGATGTGACATATGTGTACCTTTAGCGCATGGAGATATGCATCATTTTCGTGAGGTTTTTTAATGTCCAGTGATCATGACTTTAGACTTATTGAACTGAAACTTCGTGCATCTACTACGCCTGTGTTGGAGAGTGTTTAAACCATTTTTGATTTTTTCATGTTTTTAAAAATATTTTTAGTTAGATGCCTGTATGGGACGTACGGGTGAGACATCTAATGCAGCCTATTGCACAACGAGTAACGTGGGTGTGATTTGTGACTGATAGGGAGTGAAGATAGACCGTGACAGTCATGGTAACATCTATCTGACGAGACAGTCAGACTGCGAGATAATTGTGAAAGGATTCAGTCATCCGCGCGATCACTGCATACCAGATGACCTGGTATCGACAGCTGGACGCATTGGCTCACACAAGACCAAGGTTACATATTCAGAAAAAATGTATTTTTTATTGCCTGATGAGTGTTTACGCAATTCGCTTTTGTTTATTTCATTGTCAGATTACTTCCACGTCTGCAGTTGCTTTTATTGTGGCTGTTGCTGTTGATTGTTAATGAAAAGAATTTTTCAAGGATTCAAAACTGAGCTTTAGAACAGAGATGGGTGGCTACTGATCTTGATAGTAGATGCAGCAATGAATGTTTTTTTTAATTTTTCATATTTTCATAGATCTTTCTTGAGATTTGTTTGTATCACCACCACATTGTGACTTGATTTTTTACGGCAGTCTGCGTAAAGTGAGACTTGGAACTCGAAACTAACAGTGACCATAATTGCTGTGAGTTTGCCGTTCTGGTAGCATAATTTAGCAAACCAGATTGTGACACATTTTGGAATACAATGCTAAGTGGACATTTGGCTGTTGAAGCATTTGTAATTTTTTTATATTTTGTAATAATAATAAAAATCTGCAAAATATTCATCACTTTCACCTTTACATACATTCCAGCTTTTGGCTTTGGAAACACTCAGACTAATAAATTCTACTGGAATTTCCTTGTTCACCGAGCTTGGCCACAGGTTGTCAGATGTCTCGGGAGACTGTCACGAAACCACATACTTATTTCAGCGAGTCTCTTTGGCGGTCCAGCACTACAACTCGGTAGCTTTCAAAGGAACTTTTACAGCTCCTACCAAATTGGACTAGTGCCACTCCAGCAACTTGGTTTTTGTTTTTAACTTTTGTTTTTAACCCCCGGGAACCTTTACTACCGGGGGTATAAAAAAATTTTAAATATATAGTAATAATACCAGTGCCAGTGTTCATGGTGCTGTCATCATGGCACAGCCATTGCGAGAGTTCACCCGGTTCATTTGACTGAATGTAATACGAGCGCCAAGTGGCTGCCGAACTTTGGACCAAGCCAGTCAGCTTGAACCAATAGATCCAATGATAGGCAGCTTCAGTAACTACATTCACCATCACCATTTTTTATTACTCAGCTAGACAGCTGATACTCATTTTACCATCTCACGGAGGGTAGAAGACTGAGTTAATCTAGCTGGCAGGCTTCACACCGAGATGGTTTACCTGCCCGTAGACAGTCACCCATCACAGTACTAACCGGGCCCATGGTAGAGTAACTTCGTTGATTTAATCAAATGTATTACCGCTATGCCAAGCCACCATTTTTATTTAATTATGTAATTAAACATGATGATGGTGTTTGCATGTAGATCTTTGACATAATGAAGTTCATGTCATTAGTGGCCAAGGAGTTTCGTAGTCTGCCGATCGACGTGGTTCAAATTCAGCAGCTGAGTATGATTAATTTCAGCTTCATGTTTGATACGGAGCACAAATACCACACGCCTTGCTGGGTTAACATCATTAATCTCTGTGCTCTCGATCTCCTTTCCAACAAAACCGGTCTGTATTATGCTGTACATTTGTTAATTCAGTTAATTTTATCCATATAATTATTTATAAAAATGTTGTGGTATTACGAAATTGCAGATTACAGAACAACTTTGAAGTTTGGAGTGGTTCATTTGACAGAGTAGTTTTTAATGAGTGCAGGTTTGATACTGCACACTTAGTACGTAGATTAGTTTACATTTTTTAGATCTAAATTCCGAATGAGATGTGAAATGGGATAAACTGACATGTGACTGTGTATATTGCAGCACTGACTAACATCGTCAGTATGTCTGGTGTACAACTGTCTCCATTGGAAACTGAAAAAATTTTGGTATTGTTTTCAATTTGTCAACTTTGTTTTTGGCCGTCGTTTGCTGAGATCGTTAATTAAAGCTTCATGTTGAATTAGGTTGAAATTTGTGTGCGTATGGTTTTAGCATAGATTAGTAAATAATTTCTGTGTTTCTTAGTGCTTTGAGGCTGTTGATGTGACTGGAAAGTATCATACTGTTGCTGGAAGTCTTGCTACGGAAGTTCTCAAAATACTATTGCTAGTTTCTCACCTACACGTGGTTTTTTAAAATAAATTTTTGCATAAGGTTCAAAGATGTGCTTCGGTGATTCGAGCAAAGTTCAGCTGTTAATTTAAGTTTATGCTTTATCTCTTTTGGGAGCTGGTCTAACCTCCAGACAAGTAGGGTGATTAAACACAAAGAACGGCAGTGCTGTTGTTTATGTTTTTACTGAATTTAACATTTACAGGGTGCGGCAAAAAAAGTGGACCCCTAACGTTTTTCGTTTTTTCTCAGCAACTGTTTGGAATTTTAATTCGAAATTTCGCAGATATATTTAATGAAACCTTTTACATCTTGCTGCCAAGTAAAATGTGATTCTATTCAAAAACGATGAAGGTACAGATTTTTTAACATGACTGCCTACTGATTTTTTAGCATTTAAAAATGTTCCAGCTACAACACCAATTTAATAACATCGTCGAAACAGCACAGTTAAATAATGATCAGATGCCAGAATTCCATTGTCACTGCGAATGTTCGAAGTGTTCACCACCAGCTCCAAGCAACAACACCATCCTTCAGTCGCCTTATTTAAGAAATCTTTTACAGCCTTGTCGATCGGTCCTTGTGGCAGGTTGCCCAAGATAACCTGAAGCGTTTCCTTGAGTTCGGCGCTTGTTTTCGGCTTTGTTTTAAGCTTGCGGTAAGCCTCCAACATTGCACCCCATACGTGATAGTCCATTGGTCTTATATTCAGCGAATTTGAAGGCCATTGGTCTTTTGTGATGATATCTGGACAGCTGGCCCGCGGCCAGTTTTGTGCGCTGCGCGGCGTTGCGCGCTGTGTGTGCTGATGCGCCGTCCTGCTGGAAAATTAATCTGGTGGGCAGCTGGCGATTGCTTCAAAGTAATGATAATTTAGTGATAATTTATAAACAATATAAATTACTGTTTATCAAAACGTCACTGTGACGTCGTTGGCAGTAACGTGTAACCGTTTTTGAAAATTAAATAACATTTTTAGCTTGAACATTTTTAATGCTGGAAAATCGATAGGCAGTCATGTTAAAAAGTCTATAACTTCGTCGTTTTTCAACAGAATCACATTGTACTTGGCAGTTACATGTAGAAAGTTTCATTAAATAAAGCTGTAAAATTTCATATTAACCCTTTCGGGACGTGCTACGTGGGACCCACGTAGTACTACAATAGCTGGTAAACGGCACTATCAGGCTGGGGATAAGTGCGTTTTCAGGCCCATGGGTTACGAAGTTACTCCATATGTATTATCCAGGTGTCACCACTATTTTTGTGTTTATTTTAGTGGAGGTTGGGCAGGCAGCAGCTGGCTTTCTAGTATGCATGCACTCAGCCTATGAACACAGCAGTAATGGTGGACAAAATAATAACAAAATTAGAAATAGTTGCAGAACTAAAACGACTGTTTAGCATAAAATATGTTTTTAAAATGTTTAGAAATAGTGACTCTGAGTTCGACCTGACTTTACAGAGTTAGGTATCTGGACACGTTTTTTCAACTGAGGCAGAAACTGCTGACAAAAATGAAAATGCTGCTCAATGCATATACCTGTCTGCCACTATTACTGGCTGCTGCTATTATTATCACTAATACTAGCCAATTACTACTACCACTAACCATTGCCAGCACTACTACTACTACTGATGCTGCTGCTGCTACTATTACTACTAATATTAGTAGTAATAGTAGTAGTAGTAGTAGTAGTAGTAGTAGTAGTAGTAGTAGACTTGCTAGTATGCTAGTAGTAGTGGCCAGAATTATAGTAGTGGACTTTTTGCCCACTACTATAATGCTGGTCACTACTACTAACACTAGCTACTAACTACTACTACTACTACTACTACTACTACTACTACTACTACTGGCTGTTAGTACTAATTGCTGAAATAGTCCATCCAATCTTGGCTTTGTGAATGAATGTGTTGTAAAATACTTGTCTGTTTTACTCATATAGTTGTAAGTATTAGCTATATGTGAAATTTGCACTCATAAACTCGAGCATTTGTAAACTATTTGAATATACATATGAGGCTGCAGGTGCAGTTGTGGCTCATACCGAAAGGGTTAAAATCCCAAACGGTTGCTGAGAAAATGGCGAAAAAACTTTAGGGGTCCACTTTTTGCAGCACCCTGTATTATTATTATTATTATTGAATGGTGCACTTTTTGCAGTTTTGTACACCACAGTGTACAGAAAAATACGCATTATATATACGTATGTAAAAGTGACAAAATAATCAATATTTGAAATCTTAGATGAGGTATTGCGTGTATATTATTATCACAGTGGATTGTTATTATCAAGTACCGGTAGTGTTTTAGTGCCAAGCTGATTGTCGGTATGTATAGAACATGTGGAGGTCGGTTCACAGACGACGGTCATCATTTCAGAGTTGCTCAGCAACAAACAGCATCAGTTCATTCTAGCTGTCTCTGTTTCCAATCTGGCTTTTCCTGTCTCAGCTGGTTATTTAAAGTAGGGAGTTAGCCTGCGATGACTTTCAGACATAGTTACGTGTAAACAGTTTTACTTCGCAGGTTATATAAGCCATGGGCAGCTAGCCAGCAGCTGCTGAAACATTTTTTCTACCTCATTCGTGCTAAAAACATTTTGTCATTCACGGCTTAGTGCTAGGAAGTCGACGGCTGTAAAGCAATTGGCAAATGTTTTTCCTTTATATTTAACCATGCACCTCGCACTGGCAGATCCAGAAGCTCGAAAAGAGGAGAGCCATGGTGGACTGAGCAAGAGTCCCCTAATATCTGCTTGGGGACTCAGCCGGCCCCCACCGGCACTGCCGTCCAGAGGAGTCAAGGGGTCAGGGGGCGAAACTGTCTTGAAGCTGAAAGTATTTTGGCAATCATGTGCAGAATTTGTGCTTGCATATTTTGTTTTTTTCGATATTTTCATCATGTCCACATGTTGCATCTGGTTTGTGGTTTCAAAAAGGAATTAGCCTGTAGTGGCCATTGCATGTGACTGGAAGAGGGGGTACCATATATTCAAGCCATGCTTAATTACACAATTTTGCAAATGTTCCAGCACGAACCATATGTGCAAATGTTGTAGATGTGGTTTTTTTACATACATTTGCAAAATATTTTTGTTACTGGCTTAAGACAGTGATACTGTATAGCTTGTATAGGCGATTGTTCACATAGACATTTGTTTTGTTGTTGCGTGTTGTTAGTTTTGTTATTTACTGGTTTTGTTATCTGCATACGGTTATTTTAGACTTTTGCAATTTTTGTCAAGCCTACTCTGTTATTTTATCAACATTTCAGTGCTTTGATTTGGCTGTAAAATGTGTTACCACAAAAGGTTTGCTGTTGCGATATTTGGCCTGACTTGCTAACTGCAGAAAATTATCGAGATAAAAAATAATTTAAAATAGTAGTAATGGTATATTTGTATTCGGTATTTATCTCTAGATAATTGTATGTGCTGTGGTAAAAATGTTGTTTTTGCTCTCGGTTCTTAGGTGCCGTTAAATGTGCAATGGCATTGTAATATGGGTGGTAAGAAGTACTGCCACAACATTCACTTTTCAATAAACGTGTGAGTGTGTGTCATAAAATATTTAGTCTCTCATGACTGAATTCTGTTTTCACACATAACAAGAAATATTATTAGATTGTGACCAATCTAATGTACTCCTCGCGCGCATTATTTTCTTTTGTATTATTTCGGCTTGTATTAGAGACTCGGCGTCTAATTGAGACCCGTTTAATATTATACTAGTAGTGACTGGCGTCGAGATCGTTATTGGAAATTGTCTTCCCGCAGTTCATAAAAAATGCCCGATTTTAGGAACAGGGAAAAAATTTCCAATAATGGTCAATGACGCTAGTTGCCACTTGTCTTGTTATACCTCAACGCATGCGTCTATCTGGCGCAGTTACGGAGATATGGCGCCTCAAAGATAATGGGGTCACGACCTTCACTTTTTGGGGTCACGTGTCGTCATCGGTCACGTGACCATTCGACTCCCGGTGGTCGACTTCCTATGGGTGGTCCATAGTGACCATGCGTCTATCAGGCACCGTTATGGAGATATGGCCGTTTGAAGTTGTTCCAGGAAGGCTCTTCCAGGAACATTGATCGGTCGTCGGTCGGTCCTCAATATTACACTGATCTCATATTATACTCCTCTTCGCTACGTTAGGAACGTAGCGCGCGAGGAGTAAATAATAACCTTTAACATAGAAGGAACCATGTCAAGTTAGGATTCATTGCAAAGGTCAGCTGCTCCTGTAACATATCTGTGAAATAATTTAGGCTAAGTCTGTTTTTATATTTTAATCAACATTATCTTTTAATTATTACCGTTTTATTTACAACAAGTGCAGAACACAAATAGAATACAAAAGACAAAGAAAAAGACAGACAGGGACAATACAAAAAGTAAATCTTAATCTCAGCAAAAAAATCGATATTGACATGGAACGCACATCATTTAGATCGCTAATTTTGAAAAGAATGTCATCAATGTCATTTTTACAGTCACGTCAATTCAAATAAGCTTATAATATGTAATAACCAATATTGCTATACCAAACACAACAGCAGCGATTGCCACGAGAAAGCGCTTAACAGCACATTGTGCAAGTGCATTAGATTTTTTCGAACACAACCTGGTGTGTGATGCGTTGATGTGTAATGCGTTGAATATTGCAGTCACACGCACATAACTCGAACATGAAACGGTTGCATCACTGAAATTGTACCTGGCAAGCGATCCCATTGTAAAAACCTCACCCATCATATTAACGATTCACCTCAGTCATTAGTGATTTTTGTCGCGATGCTCAGTGGCGTATTTAGGATTTGGCAAAGAGGAGGGGGCAGATGGCGAGCGCGCAGAGCGCGAGCCTATAACGGGGGTCTGGGCAATAATAGGCGTATCTCATTTGGATGAACTTATATCTTATTTGTTGTAGCCTATGCATGTTGTGGGCCGGTTCATCTTGGCCTTGGGTTGAACTCAGATCTGACATTTTAAAATAACCACCGCCCATGGCGTGCGCCAGCCAGCCGTCGACTGCCTTTATAATTTGCTGTTGGTTTCATATAGTGCCGTGTCACTCACCCATGGACACTAAACCCGGCCGCCGTGAAATATTATAGGCCTATACGGCTTGCAGCTGGTTTTCAAAAGCGTTCGGCGACGCCGGCGTCATATCAGATGCAATCTCACATGACGATTTTAATCGCATATTGTATCGGTATGAAAAAAAGGCTATCAAACGTTGTTGAATTTTGCAATTCTTGCTGAAAATGGCAAAAAGCGCATCTTTTCATATAAAGTCGCCTGTAAAAAATTTTCGTGGTCGGGTCAAAGGGGGGGAGCATCGTACCGTGCCCCCTTAAATACGCCACTGATGCTGTAGCGCGTCTGTGGTACGATGTGCCTGACTGTCGTTTGTCTGTGTCTCTATATAATGTAAGCCTAACTGATGTATTGTGGCTAACTTTTTGGTTTAGGGGAAAATCTTTGGCACGAATAATTAGTCCTATGTCGATGCTCTCTGCGTACAAAATTTGGTGGATGCAGTGCAAGGAACATTTTCAAAATTGAGGTTGAATGGAGGGGGTAGGAAAATGGGCGTTTTTCAAACAAAAACTGGCCATATCTCAGAAACTGTAAGAGATAGGGCTAAAATTGCTATTAGTCACTACTAGAAAGTGGCATATGCCGTTTCAGATGAGATAGAAATCATCGAATTTGGATGACTTTGAAGGCCAGTACGCATTATTGCGGATAAACGGTAAGAGATAGGGCCTAGGTTGCTATTGATCACTAGTAGGAAGTCGCATATTGCTTTTCAAATGACAAAAAAATCTTTGACTTTAGATGTCGTTGAAGGTCAGTACTGCAATAGGAATTGTGTAGGCTGTATCGCTTTTTCCCTAGCGACGGCTGGGTTTCTTGTTACACCTTGTACTTGTTATTATTATTAAGAACGCCGATGGAAGTATTGGTAGCATGCTTGTGCTGCGATCGCTGGCGACTGGACTAATTTGCGATATCGTTTTATGTGTAGGCCTGCTCTCATGTAGCTTAACCACGGCTTTCAGCTCACATAATTTGCAATTTTGCATTTTTTTAAAGTTCGGTTCTAAGTCGTGAATTTTCTCAGGACGTTGCATGACCCATGGGCGGTCTGGCAACATGTTGCATGCGCAGCGCATGGCACCGAAATGCCTATAAATAGAAACATCAGTCGATTGTTTAATCAATAACTTCACCGTGGTAAGGTGGGCATGTTTAAACATGTGCCATGGCAATGACATGCAACGATAAATACTATGCCAGGTACTGTAACTTTATAGCACCATTCAGCATTGGACCTACTTAGCTCGCAGTCAGACGCTGCAACCGCGCGTTTATGAGCGACTAACACGCAGACCGTTAATACAGGTACTATAGCCTATACGTTGCTATTCTTCAGCACCTGTTGACATACCAAAATGTTGTGGATTTGAAGTGAGCAGTGAGCTTTCAATTTTATGTTGACTTTTTGCACAACTTGTGAATTTATTGCACAGACAGACTTGCTGTACAACAAGTCCACATCAGGCCGTGTTGGTAAAGTCTTAAAAACGAAGTGAGGGATGCCACGAGAAATGTGGTTTAACACAAAATCTAGTTGTTGTCTTTGCATGTTTTGCGGTAAGGTATTGTTTCAGAAATGCAGTAGACTCTCTATGCACCCAAATCAATAGCCAAATATTATTATAATAGGCCTAGGATAGGTTTATATTTGAAATTATTGTAAATTTGTAGGCCGATGTTCCTCTGCTACAGAAAATTATTCTTTTACGTTGATTTTAATGAAATCGCAACAATCTATAGTCTACCCTTTCGTTTAACGACAGACGAGATGGGCACCCGCCACGGCAAGCACTTAACAAGCGTCGAGGTCGAAGAGCTACTGAGTCGGTGCAGTTTTTCGACTGATAAAATCATCGAGCTGCATCGTCAGTTCGTGCGCGAGTACCCGAATGGCAGCATCGACCGTGCCTCGTTCATGCGCTCGTACGAAGCCAGGTTTCCACACGCCGACCGCGACTTCTGCGACCGTCTGTTCCGTGCACACGACCACGACGACAACGGTACCGGGCTTATACGACACAGTTCAATACTATTCGCTATCGTACACAATTGATTTGCACTACGATTGCCAGGCACGTGTTTCTGATGCGCTGCAGCGCAGAGGCTAGTAGTCCTATAGTCTATAGAGTAAAATATATGAACTTTTCAATTGCCTTTAAAAATGCCATATAGCGAGTCGGCTCTCACACAATATAGTCAAGCAAAGTTTTCAAGGACACTACCTGTATAGGTGCGCGCAATGAAAAGGAGCCGAGCAGCGTTGATTGAACACTTCATCAGCTGGTTGCTAAACGACAACCAGAGGTTAGATGACACAATGTATACATGTTAATTTTCTGTACTTACTAGATACCGCACTGCTCGAGTGGATATGCGAGGACGCAGTCCGAGCTTATACCACTCCAGACAGTGCGGTATCGTAGTTAAATCACGCTTAGATTGCCCAGGCTACACCGTCGTTTGCTTTATGACGCACGAATGCGGCCAAAAATTGTGAAAACGGTAGCAGTGCAAGCTAAGTGTGGTTTAACTACGGATCTTGCATTTCAAGTCAGGTGGCGCCAATGCGATCAGACGGCAGTGGCTTCCTGTGGTGCTGCAGGCAAAGTGTCGTTTGGTGAATTCCTGGTCAGTCTGAACGTGGCAACGCACGGCAACGCGGAGGACAAGCTGCGCTGGGCGTTCCGCATGTACGACGTCGACCGCAGCGGAACCATCTCACTCGCAGAAGTCACCGACATTTTAAAGGTTTTTTTATTGACTAATTCCCAAAAATGCAAAAAAGTGACTAAGGTACAAACTAGAAAAAAATGTCGGCCCACCATGCATCAAGTGGGGCACAAAAGTCGACGCAGCGGTTAATTACTTGTCTTCTGAAAAAATGTTTGCATCAATTTTGGCTTTTTAAGCCTTTTACTTTTCGTGTTATAGACCTGTATGGAACAGACAGACGAACGGACAGGCGAGGAGAGTAATGCAACCTATTAGGACGTGGATAACCGCAATGGCGAGGGTCATGTTTTTTTCAGCGTTTACAAACTGTTAAAATTACATCTCAAAAAGCGTTACATTCTAAATTTTTAAAGTGTTTGGTTGTCAGGGCATTTACAGTCTGCGGCAGCCGGCTGACGCTGAGGTGAAGGCCGAGTCCAGTGCAAGGATGGTAATGAGGGCGCTGGACTGTGATGAAGACGGAGAACTTTCAGCTCAAGAGTTTATCAATGCCGCCTCGCAGAACTCGCGCATTGTCGACATCATCGACGGAAAAGCCAACTAAAACTTAAACTCCACTACTTACGATTTGTTTCGGATATGTTTGCACAGCTGAGGTCTGCAGCAAATTTATGACAAATCGAAGTAATGGAGTTCGAGCTAAGTGCGACTAGCTTGCCAGTCGTATACACGGTGAGTCTAAACGTAAGCCACCGAATTTGTCGAAACTTCAGATATTGTCCGATTTTCTTACGATTCGTTACAAGCGTTTAGAAATTATAAAAACGGCGAATTTACCTTATTATCTCAGTGTCTTCGGAAAATAGTTTGTTCTTGTAATTAATTCACGCTTTGTCTGGCTATTTTTACTCTTTTTGATAAGATTTAAATGTGCTATAACGATTAAAACTATTGTTATTTAATCTACCTTTCGTGCGTTTAATTCACATTTTTATTGTATATAAACATGAAGCGCAGCGTTAACCAAGTACAGAATATGTAAGTTTGCAAAAAATTACAAGTCTGCTGCAACTGACATGCTAACACCACCAGTAGGCGAACTGGCTCGCGAGCTGTAAGACAAAGCCACAGCCGACCTTTGGTCAGCTGAGAGTGACAGCTGCTATCGGAGAGACCGCGGACAGCAGACGCAGATACACAGCTACAGACAGGGTGTCTGACGCTAATACCTCCTTTATACGATCAAGCAATCATCGAGCAATCATCAAACAAATATTCAGCAAATGCATTCAAAACACACGTGCACGACGTGTGCACTAATTGCTCGATGTTTGCTTGATCGTGTAAACGGAGTATACGGGTCGCTATATAGCTCGCATGCTAGCGAACCATCCGATTGTACGTTCGTACTTGTAGGTGCTTGATTCTATTGTAAGCCTGATTGTGTATAAGCGGTGACTAAGTAGGAGCAAGTGACTATACCTATATCACAAGCTATTTATATTTTTCTATTGAATGAGGGCGACTGCAAGTTTGGGTTAATCGCCCGTACTTCAGGCTACGTGACATCGGATGAGATTGAGAATTTTTAGTCGTTACTCCATGCCGTATCAGTGGTATGTAACTGTTGTCGTTTTTGCTACCAGACGACATGTTTTTTAGTCCGCCCGAAAACGATAGTTTTCGGAAGGACTTCTGTTTTAGCCCAGATGTTTTTTTCCGAGCGCGAGATCTCCGAGATGCGTGGGCCGACCGGCGTGAAATTTTGCACGATGGTCAATACTAGGCCGAATTTTATAATGCTGTTCCAAAATTTTGAAGGGGACACCCCAAAAAAATTTCAGGGGCGAAAAACATGCAAAATTTGGCCCGATTTCGGACGACTTCGAAGTTCGGCGGCGAATATCTCCGAAACGGATAAAGATATTCAAAATTGGATAGTCATTCCGTTTATCGCGATTTCTCCTGCGTTAGGCGAAACAAGTCCGGTGAAGTTCGGTCCAGAAACCTTGGAGATTTAGATGTTGAATCGTACCCACCCAAAGTGCATTTTTCGGAAGACCATATTTTGGCCCCTAAGGGGTGCTGCGCTTCCAAATTTTTACACGCGCTAGAAAATCACCAAGTCTTACTACCGCACCCCCCCACCGGGGACGGGGGACCCCTTACAACTTTTGTCAAAGGGAAGTCAAAAATTGGCTTAAAATGCAATAAAGGAGCGCTTATAACTTCGGAGTTAGGGGGTGTAGCCCGACAAAACTTTGGCACATGACGCGGCTCTTGGTTGGGGTGTTAACGCAAGTACGAAATTTGGGGGCACCGCCCCCGTTAAAATTTGGGAGGGCAAAAAACGTCCAAAATTTAGTACGTTTTACGACAACTTTCGAGTTTGACCGCGAATATCTCTTAAAACGATGAAGATAGCGACAAGATCTAAACGGCGTTGACGAGAAAGATCCTTTATGCGTTGAACAAAAAAAATTGTGAAATTCCGTCCACTACGAACAAAGTTATAAGCGCTCATTTTGACCTACCCTAAGTCGCATTATTCGGAAGACCATATTTCGGCCCGTAGGGGGTGCTGCGCCCCCAAATTTTTACACGCGCTAGAAAATGACTAAGTCTTACTAGTGCACCCCCCACCGGGGACTGGGCCCCCCCTTACAATTTTTTTGAAAGGAAGGTCAAAAATTGGCTTAAAAATGTAATAAAGGAGCGCTTATAACTTCGGACTTAGGGGGTGTAGCCCGACGAAACTTTGGCACTTAATGTGCCTCTAGGTTGGGGTGTTAACGCACGTACAACTTTTGGGGGCAACGCCCCCTTAAAATTTGGAAGGGCAAAAAATGTCCAAAATTTAGTACGTTTTACGACAACTTTCGAGTTTGACCGCAAATATCTCTGAAACCGATGAAGACAGCGACAAAATCCAAACGGCGTTGACGAGAAGGATCCTTTGGGCGTTAAACCAAAAAAATTTTGTGAAATTTAGTCCACTACGAACAAAGTTATAAGCGCTCATGTTGACCTGCCCTAAGTCGACAATGCGCGTTCGGCGTATGCCAATGCATTTGAGTTCGGGCCACGTGACTTTGGTGGCGAAAAAATTTTACCCCCCCCCTAATTTCCTTCCAATCGGACTTAGGGCGCCGGGCGGACTCACGT
>Ga0209367_1002834_pt1 | contig 23202 bp, 10 predicted proteins | sample WorMetLIZISLAND2_FD_187412 | JGI IMG/M metagenome (GOLD analysis project Ga0209367, IMG submission 187412) | Marine gutless worms symbiont microbial communities from Max Planck institute for Marine Microbiology, Germany - Olavius geniculatus... ... | reverse complement strand
ACGTAATCATTTGTGCAAATTTCGGTGTGGAAAAATTAAGGGGTTTGGGGAATACGAGGGGTCAAATTTTGGAGTTTCCCATTGAAATGGCTGGTCACCTTTACAACAGGGCTGGCGCTACCGCGCAACCTGTGATAACTAAACTTGTAACTCCACAGAACAAAACTCTCGACAGAATAAACAGTCAGATGCTATAATATCCTACCTGCAAAGAATAACATGCAAATGACATTAGTGTCACAATTTGCATTATCCAAAGTGATTTCCATTTTCGTGATCAGTTCCGAAGAGAACATCTCATTGTCTGCCAAGATGATTCTTCTTTGGCCGACATCATCAATGACTGAAGTGTTGTATGCCAGCTGCACATCAGACAGACAGGAAAGTCAATCAATATAAAGCCACCAGTCAAAAACCAGCTATTGAAAATGTGTCCATATCAGGGTCGGTCCGGACACCCTGTTCGGTAAAAATGTAGTCCTGACATAAATTTTCTGGCATTAATGTACATTAGCTTACTAGAATTCGGAGTTACGACTGTGCGTAGTTTAGCTGCTATTATACTTAAATTGAGATACGACTTCCTGAATTCGAAAGCCAGAGAACATCGCCCTGCACCGAAAGAACTTTTAAACGCAACACTATGAATAATGACTGGCGTCAATGTCATTATTGAATTTTTTTTTGTCAGAGGTTCGTAAAAGTTTCCCTGAGGCCAAAGGCCGAGGGAAACATATTACGAACCAAGGGCAAATAAATTTCAATGATGATCGACGACGCCAGTCACTATTTGTCTTGTTATACCTCATAATCAGAACAAAAAATTAAACAAAAATTATTTCAACAAAAAGCTGTGACGACTTCAATGTTGGCTGCTCAATGGTGCTCGCGCGGGCAACGTTGAAATGTCAATGTGCCCGCGCGGACAACATTGCGTATTTGTAATGTACTGAATACACGAAATGATCGTCGCGGCGATAGTCGCAGCGACAGTCGCCTCGTGTATTCACTACAAACAACTGATCGCGGCGATGGTCGCGGCGACGATCGCGTCATGTAAATGTCATGTGACGCGATAATGATAGATGACGAAAATGCACATCATACTGAGCAAACACGCGTAAAAATGAAGACCAACTACAACCTCTCTGTCGACGACTAACTCGCCTCTCCACGAACTCATCTTCCACTGACATTTGTCATCGCCGCAAGGATTACATTTGTACATAATGAACGACGGCCGGAATGGCTGAGTCCAGGACGCATTGACATTACTGTTCCCCTGCAGTTCGTAGCTATAAGGAACAACACGAGTAAACCGGCTGCTGTTTCCTGCAGCGGCTGCTGTGAAAGACAAGCAACACAACACGCCTTATTCCACGCTGACACTCATAATGGCTACGTCAACCATACTGTCGGCAGTGGAACAACTTGTCGATAACCCCCCACCCGTGCAGCAAACTATACAGCGAAAGTGCATGCAACACGGCTCGGCCGTCCGCCAGCCTGGAATAAATAAATGTCTGGAGTGTATAAGTTCGTTCAACACTCACTTAAGCCCAAATTCCATTACACCGACTTTTTCCATGACGTCCGCGACAAGACACGAAAAAAACCTGGACAATTTGCATAAAACGGGTAACTACTGGCTATATGTGTGCAGTGTGCAACTGTGCATATCAGTCACTTAAGTTGGCGGTTTATTAGTACATTTTGCCAATTTAAAATAAGATATATAGGGTGCGGCAAAAAAGTAGCCCCCTAAAGTTTTTTGCCGTTTTCTCAGCAACCGCTTGGAATTTTAACATGGAATTTTACAGGTTTATTTACAGAAACGTTCTGCATCTAACTGCTAAGTGAAGTATGATTCTGTTAAAAAACGACGAAATTATAGACTTCTGAACATGACCGATTTTTCAGCATTAAAAATGTTTAAGCTAAAAATGCTGTTTAATTTTAAAAAACCCGTTACTACGTTACTGCCGATGACGTCACAGTGACGCTTTGACAAACAGTAATTTATTTTGTTTATAAATTGTCACTAAATTGTCGTTCTTTTCAAGCAATCGCCGGCTGCCCACCAGATTCATCTTCCAGCAAGACAGCGCACCAGCACACACAGCGCGCAGCGCAGGAAACTGACTGCGGGCCAACTGTCCAGATTTCATCAGAAAAGACAAATGGCCTCTAAATTCGCCGAATGCAAACTCGGTGGACTATCATGTGTGGTGTGCTATGTTGGAGCTTACCGCAAGCTTTAAACAAACCCAAAAACAATCGCGGAACTCACGGAATCGCTTCAGGTTATCTGGAGCAACCTATCACAAGGACCGATCGACAAGACTGTGAAAGACTTCTCAAATTAAGCGACTAAAGGCTTGTGTTGGAGCTTGGAGCTGTCGGTGGACATTTCGAACATTTACAGTGACAATAAAATTTTGGCATCTGATCATTAGTTAAGTGTGTTGTTTGACTTGTTTCAACAATGTTATTGAACTGGTGTTGTAGCTTTAACATTTTTTCACGCTGAAAAATCGGTAAGCGGTCATGTTAAAAAATCTATAACTTCGTCATTTTTTAATGGAATCAAATTTTGTTTGGCAATTAGCCGTAGAACAATTTTGTAAATAAATCTGAAAATTTTCAGATTTAAATGCTAAACGGTTGCTGAGAAAACAGCAAAAACTTTAGGGGGCTACTTTTTTCTGCCGCACCCTGTAGAGCGAAATAAATATGTGCTTTAAACTGAATGGTATACACTCAGCTTGGTTTACCTCATGGAAGTCGGAAGTTGGAAATAGAAAAATAGCAAGAACGCAACTTCGAAACAAAAATAATTACCTTTGCAGACGTATGGACGTAATCTGTCACAATCTGCATCGCGATGCTTGCCGCGACGTTTGTTGTTGTTGTTGACCATACGGACGCACCTGTTTTTGGTGTCCGGCTCGTCAACAGTCCAATTACGGTAAGTCGACGGATTACCGTCTAGCCAGTAGCTGCAAGCGTCCGACGGCTCAGGTTCAGACTTGTAAAGTCCTATCCAGCAGGTCTTGTCGCTACCAGAACCGCTGCAATTCAGCAGAACACAGTAACATCGCAGACGTCAACCATATTGAACATCAAACTACCGCTATTCAACTATTATTCTAACAAAATATGATAGATATATTTATTAGTTTTGTCCTGACTATTGAACTAATAGGCCTAACTGTACAATAGGACATAACTGCAAGAGTCGTACCTGTTACACTTTAACAAAACTAATATTATTATCGTTATTTTATGTGGAAATTAAAGATTACTTAATGGTTAATCAATCACGTTATCTTCGTATTTTTTGTAATCAGTAAACAATATGTGTTTGTTGCTGACGAGCGTGAGACACACAATAATCAACATTAAACCTAGCAAAGTATGAAAGTAAACCGATTCCAAAACAGTCCGCTGAGTTAAAATGGTGTTCAATAAAAAACTTTTTAAAGATCCACATTTGCTAAAGTTTATCAGCTACGAGGGTCGTTTGATAAATAAGTTTACAAAATGGCGTTATTCCATTATATTCGTAAAATAGGAAAAATCCTAAATATATGTTTTGTAAGAAATCTCTTTTGAACATTTTATGTGAAAATTTGGGGGATGATGACATCATTATTGTGACGTCACCTGTTGATAGAACACAGTCTATTTGTGTATTATTTCACCACCAGTAATCTATCACCACTAACAAGTGACAAACACGGCACAGCATGCAGGAGTGAGAAATAACAAATAAAGTTAAGTTAATGTTTCATCTTGTGTTAATGCTTAACATTAGCGTTTCATTTTTCAACATATCGTCCGAGTTCGTTCAAACATTTGTCCTATTAACATACGTCAACAAGTTTTTGAATGCCCGTTGCAAAGAATGATGCTGGCTGCTGTTCAATCCACTGACGAAAGACTGATTGCACCTCGGTATCTGATGCAAATTACTGCCTACCTAGCATTTTCTTACATCAAACTTGTATTGTTAGCTTTGCAAAAGATTTGTCGCCATATACTAAATGCATCTGAGAATGAATCTGATTTGCATCAAGTCTTTTCCCCACAAAAAAAAACAAAAAAATAAGCTAATGCTCACGAGACGCGCGAAAGCCTATAGCAGTTCCTGTTCGCAAACTGTCAATCTATCTCTAGCCATTTCTTCGCAGTTCATACTTAGAGTGTGCGCTATAGCCAAAAATCGCAAAAATTAATTAAAAAAACCCTTTATTGTGAAAGTTCAGAATCTTTCAAAGTCATCGATGTTGATACAACTGAAAAGCTCGTAAGCAGTGCTTGTTGAGATAGGCAGCATGCCCATGCCTATCTGCAACCGTTTTCACGAAAGACTGGCTAACAATGGTAAAATAACGACTTTTACGGGGGTACCGCTCTTTATTGCCCTCTTGCGCATGTTTTTTTAAACCCAGAAAATCGAGACTTGGACCGTCGAAATCTACGTTCAATGCTGAAAATTTTATACGCAGCTTTTCCATGTCATTTTCAATTGATGTCAGCGCAATTCGCTCTTGAAATGTGTCTCGCAGCCGAAATCGCCAAAAAAATTATAAAAGCCCCTATTTTGGCGTTCCAGGTCACCCAATGTCACTGAATTCGGTGGCAATCGAGAGCCAGTGTACGACTTCCTATTAGTGATTAATAGTAATCTATACTCGCACAGTTATTGAGATACAGCGACTTATTGGCTGAAAATCGCGAATTTTTTTCTACCTCCTTTCATTTAACGCCCTCGTTTGGGGTGACCTTCTCCGAATTTATGGAAAAGCTTTACGGTTCCTGAAACTAGAGTCTTCCGGGCAGTCGACGGTAAAGATTTGGTGATTCTAGCTTGCACCGTTTTTGACTGATCCACCCGTGTGACAGACAAACGGACAGACGGACGGATGGACGGACAGAATTTCGATGGCTAAGACGCGCTAAAGCAGTTTAGCTCCTTTCGCGCGTAAAAAACAATAACAGCATGCTGTTCGTTAGGGGACGATTTCAATGGCAACGTCGCCGTAGCCTATTTAATGCTTATAAATGACGTCACGTTAGTCATCGTAATAAAACTCACAGCTATTGCTGTCAATGAAAATACCCTCAAAACATACATTTCGGATTTTTTTTCTACTTTAAGAATTATCGCACGACCCTCGTAAACAGTGGCGTATTTAGGATTTGGCAAAGGGGGGCATGGCGAGCGCGTGGAGCGCGAGCCTATAACGGGGGTCTGGGGGCGGAGCCCCCAGCGGGGTCCAGGGGCAGAGCCCCTGGTCGGGGCTTCGCCCCCCTGAAGCTAAAACACTTTCTGCTTCTGAATGTTCAATGGAAACCGCAAATTCGCCCATTTTTCTGAAATTTGGAAACACGAGAGACCATCAAACATTGTTGAATTTTGCAATTTTTTCTGGAAAATGGCAAAAAACGCACCTTTTCATATAAAGTCGCCTGTAAAAAATTTTCATGGTCTGGCCAAAGGGGGGCCATCGCACCGTGGCCTTTCCCCTAAATACGCCACTGCTCGTAAATTATGTGGGTCATTCATCGACAACGCCAGATGCATATCAGCCGTAGTTTTCAAAAAGTGATCGTTTTTGCCTTGTGGAAGCTGATTAGATTCAATTCACTAACCAGATATTTCGAACAAATTCGTTTTCTGTTTCGTTGCCAATGCTAACAAGGTCAGCATTCTGCGACATGCAGCGAGAGCGAGCCGTGGACTGATTGAGCTTGTCACCAGGCTTAGACGCGTAATAGCACGACGATAAGTAGCATTGCCATCCACGAGGACATTTCACGCCTGCAGCCATCAACATCGCTCTGAACAACTATATATGAAAACAGTCTAGCACATATTGATACACAAAGTCACAGGCAGCTGGTTTTCATGCTAACAAGTACCCGGTACATTTTTTATTTACTTTCTACTAACAAAAACTTATCACAATAATGTCACACGACCTCAGCTTCGAAATTAGTATAGGCCCACTCTACTTTGTAAGGTTTCATCCTTGAGAAAAGTATGTCAAATATTACAGCTAAAGTTAACAAAAACTAATCTCAACTTTTAAGAAAATGTTACCATGTCGCTAACATTAATTGTTACATTTTAATCTAACAATATAAATTTCATATTATTTCGAAATTTTATTGTAACTATTGTTGGGATCGAAGACCGCTAGTCGAAAACTACACTGTGTCCGGAAAAAGTAACCTCCCAGACATCGTACAATAGAAATGTCATATCTAAAAAATTGCGTACACTTAATTTTAAATAAAGTACTAAAATAAATGCCAAATTTAGTTGAAAAGTATTATTTCTCAGCGAAGTTATTAATTGTTAAATATCGATAACAAAATATCTCCGTTACCAATATGGCGTTACATAAGTAAATCTCTCTGTTGCTACTTGCTGTACATTTGCTTACCTCCAACAGACAACATCTAATTCTTGCAAGATTATACGCCAACAATAAATCATTTAATGCCAATCAAAGTGCAAAATTTCAGCTAAATTTGCCAAAGCGAACGGTAGCTACGGTGGCTTTTGTGAGGTGACCCCAAACACCAGTTCCTGGTATTTGTGGATGACGTCAGACACAAAGACCTGAAACTGAAGTGTTTCAAGATTATCTCACAAAAGCTGCTGTAACTATTGTTTGTTTTAACAGATGTAACTGAAATTTGGCACTTTTATTAAATAATTGACGATTGTTAATATAGGATTATGCCAAAATTAAATGCTGTTTGTTGGAGTTATTACGGTTTACTTAGGTAACGCCATATTGATAACAGAGATATTTTGTTATCGATATTCAACATTTAATAACTCCACTAAAAATGATATTTTGTAACGAAATTTAGTGGTCATTTCAGCAATTTATACGGCATTAAGTGTACTGAATCTTATTCAAATTTGTTCACAATTGACATTTTTATTGTACGATGTCTAGGGGGTTACTTTTTTCGGACACAGTGTAGTTCAGATGCTCGCGTGTCGTGCTTTACATTTACTACTCATCAGCATAAGCTTACCTGGGTTACAGTTCTCATATTTACACTTAACACTGATGAAGAGACTGGAGAATATAAAGATAGCACGAATTAGGTGGCGATTTTTAACGTCATCAGTTGACGTCATTGCCGAGATAATGTTCCGTCAAATGACGTTAAAAACTAGCTTCAAGTGCTGCCGATGTGCTTCGCTTGTAGTGTACATCACATCTCGCTGTCGTCTCTTGCCTGAAAGCAGTAAATAGACGTATATGCTGTGTTCATTACTGGTCATAGGCCTCTACAAGAGACTAACAAGAAATTTGAGATCATGGTCACGAGTCTCGCGAAAGCCTATAGCAGTTCCTGTTCACAAACTGTCAGTCTATCTCCAGCCATTTCGTCGCACTTTATTCTTGAAGTGTGCGCTGCAGCCGAAGATAGCAAAAATTAATAAAAACCCCTTATTTTAAAAGTTCAGGGTTTTTCAAAGTCATCGATGTTGATACGACTAAAAAGCTCGTCACTAATTCTTGTTGGGACAGGCAGCATGCCTCTGCCTATCTGCAACCGTTTTCACAAAAGACTGGCCAACAACGGTAAGATAACGACTTTCACGAGGGTGTCGCTCTTTGATGCCCTGATGCGCAGGTTTCCTTAAAAATAAAAAATCTACACTTGGACCATCGACATCTAAGTTCAATGCTGAAAAGTTCACATGCATGTTGTCCATGTATATATCAATTGATTTCGGTGCAATTCGCTCTTGAAATCTGTCTCGCAGCCAGAAATCGCCAAAAATGCACAAAACCCGCTATATTGACGTTCAAGGTCATTGAATTTGGCGCCAATCGAAAGCCAGTGTACGACTTCCTATTAGTGATTAATAGTAACCTAGGCTTTATCTAGCACCGTTACTGAGATACAGCGACTAATTGGCTGAAAATCGCAAATTTTTCTCACCCTCTTTCATTTAGCGCCATCGTTCGGGCTGACTCCCTTCGAATTTATGGAAAAGCTTTACGGTTCCTGAAACTAGAGTCTTCCGGGCAGCCGACGGTAGAGATTTGGTGATCCTAGCTTGCACCGTTTTTGACTGATCCACCCGTGTGTCATACGGACGGACAGACAGAATTGTGATGGCTAAGACGCGCTATTAAAGCAGTAGCTGCTTTCGCGCGTAATGAGCGTCGCAAGTGGCTCTGTCGAATAAAACCTCGCTATTCACTTTAAGAAACTGCGTTCTGAAGAAAGCAGCTAGATCTGTAACACTATAGTTAAGATGGTTACATTTCTATTATATCAACACGGACACTTACGAGTCAGTGACAAGGAATCTTTACACGCAGAATCGAACGTTTAACTGTAACACTAGCACTGTCCATTTCCGTAATACTTAACTAGTTTAACGACTGTTAGATCATTGTATAGTCAGTCTTGAAGTAAACAGCCTAAGGTGGCGCGCATGCAACCAGCGGGCGTAAGGGCACGCGGTGTGTCGTCACGGGCTAATTGCCGACCGGCGTGTACGTCATTCTATTCTCTACGAATTCGTGCAAAAGAGCGAACGATAGGCTACTATAGGATCGGATAAACTGCGAGCTGCGGAGTGACCTACGGAGAAACGACTTGGTTCTAACCTTAAAGCTGCAACGACAAGACTGAGTACTGTAGAGAGCGGTGGTTGAGTTACTCGATGGCACCTGGCTCCTTATGACCAATTCACACCTACGACACAGCTCAGCTCAACTCAACTCAACTCGTCTGTCGTGACTGTGGGTGCAATGACGCAATGACGTCATTAGCATTGTGACGTCACGCTGCTGTGCACAAACCACGCGTTGTTTGCTAGCCTGGCTGAGCAGTTGAGTTCAGTTGAGTCTCGTCGGAGTCGTAGGTGTGAATTAGGTTGTACAGAATAAATGTACGGTACAGTGCACTTTATGTTGACAATTTTGTACGACGGTCTATTAAACAAAACGACAGAAACAGATGGAAAGAGAAACCGCACGCATCAAAGGGTGCATCCTCGTATTCATCGTCGTCAGCGCGTATGGGCCGTAACATCACAGTCGTCGCTCCGTGTCCACTTTTCACTGCCATGCGCCAAAATTGCATGTATTACGCTACCTGTGTGCAATAATTTAAATGTCTTGCTAATTTCATTTCCTTTTTTTCTTTCGTCATTAAAATAGTGCGGCCTACTCTTTTGTCACTTATATTCTCCCTACTGGGATTGTGGCTGTCGGCAATCTCGGTATCTCTTAATTTTATTTGTTCGTTTACCCACCAGGTTTTCACCAGCAAGTGATCGCGGACAGGTACCGACATGTACAGGCGGGCGTCTACTGTGTACCTACGTGAATGTAGGCCTATAGAGGCCTATGTGTGCTTGCGCTGTTGTTTGTACACCTTTATAATTATGTGACAGACCGATTGATCAAATGCGTAGCAGCTACACCCAATGATGACGACGCCCTGCATTCAGCCAGCGCTGCAAAAGTACAACCTGCCTGCGAGTCTGACATGTGTGCTCACAAGAAAGTCACTCGAGGTTACAGCCATAAACTCAAACTGCACTACTTCGATTTGTAGTTGTACAGAGCAAGCTGTGAAACAGCTTGACCTGTCAAGACGGCGTGGATGTGTTGTAGGCCTTTGACTTTTAACGTGGACTTGTCGTTTGTACAGCTTATTGTAAAAAAAGGTGAAAGTAGTGTATGGCACTTAATAAGAAACCCATCACAAAGCTACGGAGCATCAGTGAGTGAGTAGGGTTTAACGTCCCGCCCGACACAGTATAGGCTTAGGTCACTTCGGGAACGACCTTTCCAGGCAAAATTGCACAGACACATAATAACGGAACACAAAGTTTATCCTTTAGAGAAAGTTTAACCTTTATGAAGCACAAAACACTAAAAACGACCTAAACCTAAAACTGTAAGAACTGCCGATTATAACTGCGCATATTTCACGTTAATGGCAGTTCTAATAATCTTTCCTGTTATCCTCCAGACAGTCATCAATATCATAATGCTGTCTATTGGAGAAGCATCACCTGCATGAATACGAGATCACGCAGTGTTAGCTTCCATCCGACACAGGTGAACACGCCCCGCCTTAACCCCAGCCAGATGGGGTTAAGGCAATTTGCGTACCCCGGAGGGATAACCCTTGATGTCGGCTATTATACCCACATGTAAATGGTTCACCTGCCCGCAGAAGCTGACCAGTGACCACCCATCCAGGTAGTAACCACTTGATAGTGGCCCGACCAGAAATCAAACCCAATTTGTATAGGCCTATAGATTTAGGCCTAGGCTACTCACCAATGTGCGACGACTAAAATTCGATGAATCTGAGAACGTTGTATCTTGAATTACGAATTTAACCTATAGGCTACGTCAAGTGAAAAGCGTTACGTTTTTGACGCGCTACAGCTGTGCTATACGGCGTTTTTGTCGTCTGTCCGTCCGTTGTCGTCTGTAACGGATATTTCTTGTTTCTAGCCGTTAGGGCTTAGGGGAAGCTTTCTATAGGCCTACACATAATTAGCCCAATGTCATAAACATAGGCATGCAAAATTTCAGCGATCTGGTGAAAAAGTAACATTTTCAAAATTGTGGTTGAACAGATGGGGTAGGAAAAATGTATCTTATGTTTTCAACGGAAAAATTAACCAAGTCAAGCTTAATTACTATTAATCACTAATAGGAAGTGGCATACGCCCTTTCAGAGATGGAAATCATCGACTTTGGATGACTTTGAAGGTCAGTACTGCAACAGGAACTGTATAGGCTGTAGCGCGTCTTCCCTAGCGACAGCTGGGCTTGTTTTCAGCATATACAAGCCACAGGGTGGACGCAGTTGAAAAGAATGTCACTTTACCTCACCCGGGTATTTATGCGTACCGGTACTGAGTCTATACCGTCAGAAAGACAGGTAAAACATCTTGACCATTAATCGGCTGCACCAAGCCATGGTTCGTTCAATAGATCTCTGCTAATGGGCGTAAGGTGTGGACCTGCGTCATAATACCCATCATATCCAGTCCCGTACGATCACACGGTCGAGCTGTATGACCCTGAATAGACTAGCTACCGAACAGGGTTTATAAATGTTGTCGCTTTCGTAACGGCACGACGTCAGCGACGGCCACGGCATGCACTGCGCTTTTCATCGAGTCTGTATAATACCTTTGAGATCACAAGCACATCTAGCGGCCCTGTCCGTCAACTGTCAAGGACAGGCACGATTACCAATGACGCCTTTTAATCCAGCAAGCAAAAATGCTTGCCGATAAATGGACTGCCGTACGGCGACACGATTAAACTATACAGTCCCACAATTTTAAAATTAAATTGCAAAATTAATGCATTTTTGTGCAAAATTTTCACTTGTTTTAAATTGAATACGTGCATTTTAAAACAAGTGAAAATTTTGCACAAAAATGCATTAATTTTGCATAAAATTTTAAAATTGTGGGACTGTATAGTGTATATGCGCATGCTGGTTCTGTTCAGCATTGTAAAGGCCTATATTTTGCGCAGAAAAGTAAAGTGTAGTTTGTTACTATTTATTTATCACAGTTTAAGGAAAAGGAGAAGCGGCCGCCCCCCCTCCCACCATCTCCCTTGAATCCGCTACCACTTATGTCTCTCTCTACTTGTTCAGTTCGTTTATGGCATGTGAACTATGAAGCCGTTCATCGTTTCCTCTGCAGAAAACTTTACAGAATAAGCACATCGGCAGCTGGGCCCTACTACAAAACGTTAGATATGACTCGCACATGTTGAGTTTTTGTAATAAAATCAAATGTTCGATTTTTGCCAACATTCCTTAACATCAGCACAAAATACCAATTAAATATTTCAAGTGAATATTACAATTATGTTGCATAACGCACATGTAAAACTGCAAATGCATACAAACTTTAATGAATAGACAACATTATACACTATCTATCAACCCAAGCCAAAAAGTGATCCAACCGACTTGAGTGAGTTCAACAATTCATAGAATGATTACTAGCTTTAGCTTGGATGTTGTAATCAGGACAGTTGAAAATAATAGATTATAAAATAACAACCAACTATGATGCTAAGCCAAAACCGTCTTCATGTCAGATACATTAAGTTACAAATAGGCCTACACAACACAGTGGCTGACAGTGAATCAACCCTACATCCCAGCAAGATATAAATCGTTTTACATAATATACTACCAGTAGGCCCCTAGCACGCTAGGGAGTTACAATAACAGAAACTAAATGCAAGAAATCAAAACCACTGACACCCGCTCAATAGCAAAACATTGAAATTACGTCAGAAAATGCTACTAAGACGTAAATATCACAGAAACTGCAAGAATGCTTTTAAAGAAAAAAAACAGACAAGTCAAAGAGCAGTAGAGTTTCTGCTGTTACGGATTCTAAACTAAATCAATTGACTCATGAGGAATTTAGCTTTCATGCACGCTATCAAACTTTACTGTAATCACAACACACGAAAAAAGCTAGCTAATTTTTTATGAGTCTGTGCCCGTTATTTTGCGTTGTTTTCCCGCGCTGGAGGCAAGTATACAGAATTGTGTAGGGCCCAACGTATAGGCGTACAGGTGCGCCTTCAGTCAGTTGTGCTCAGGGTGGTCGGTGACGCTGTCGAGTATTGATGAGGCCTGCAACTCTCCCACGCAGATTCGATGTATTGCCACAAACATTGGAAACCTGCGACAGATTGCAACCCAAGCTCCATTCAACGCGTTTTACACGGTAGTGCGTTGATATACAGTAGGTGAGGTAGACAATGAGTGTTCCTTACATAACTCAATACTCTTGGCTAAATTCGTGCCAAAAATTATCACATTTAGTGGATATTTGACGAAGTTCTGACAAAAACAAGTTGGAACATTTTTGGCACACCCTGCACATGCTGCATTCACTAAAACAAAGAACAACAAGACAGTCAAACCTTACTTACTGTCGGTGGGCCACTCATGTGCAACATTTCGTGAATCCGCAAGAAGGGGGGGTTATGTCACAAAGAAAGAATTTTGTCCATCTTATGTGTACATCCAGAGGATGTATAAGGGGGATTTTGCCCGGTAGATTACCAAGGTAAACCTACATACAGGGGATTTTGACAAACATAACCTTCTCTAAAAATGTCAAGTAGATTCATCTGTAACTGCTAGCAAATTTTTGCCCAATCTCGCAATAGTGAAATATCCAAAAATCCGGTCTTGTGACCTTGATTTTAAGCCATGACCTTCACATTCTAAGCCTTCTAAGGCGTGCTAAAGGTTGTTAAGGTACACGTTCACACAACATTTCATTTAGCTAAGTGCGGTGATTCACACGGCATCGTGGTAACAGAAAAACGGAGAAACAAAAAACAGCGACGACGCTGAAAACAATACTGCCGTAGTTACCGCGGACTGTAATAATCATGACTCTATTACTGTTATAAATCATAAGTAATAATATAGAAATTTATAAGATGCGCAAAGTCAGCGAGCTGAATCTGAGCAACTCAACATCAGAGGTAGAAATCACTCAGAGAGGCCTAACCTCAAAGTAGCATTCGACCCATGACGCCTGTGGACTTACCTGGAAAGAACTGGAATGGTGACCCGCCACACCCGAGGCCGAAAAGAAGTGAGAGAAAACTGCATTTAACTCTTGATTGTCTATAAAAACTGTAATGGTAAATAAAGTATTGTTTAATAAATTCTTTATCAAAATGTAACTGACTGTTCCTTGAGCTGCCAGAGCTATGTTTTGTTATTTTCTAATCTATCCAGCAAACAGCAGGCAAACATAACTTCCTTCCTTTACTCCTTCCTTTAGTGGAAGCAATAAACGCATAATATACGTCTTTTTTGTAAACTGAAGAGCTAATTAACAACTGAAACCTTCAAAAATCATGCAGAACCGCATATGTTACATGGCTGAACCAAGTGAGCTATAAAAGAACTGCACAATTCAATACCACTGGCGAATTTTCATCTGTCCACGTGCAATCGGTCTTCTTCTTCCAATCACGACGTTCAAAAACTTGACTTAACTCACAAACTGTAGGCAAACACAGGTTAGTGGTTAAGTGAAAGTTTATAACAAAGTAACAGCATGTAAGTTCAAAACATTAGTGTAACAAGAACAGAAAAAACAATAAAAACAATGTTTTCACCTCTCAAGCCAGCTGATTCTGCACAAACATTGTGACAAACACAACAGATTAGCAGACATACATTACGAATTTCAGAATATGATTGCTTACAAATGCTTTGCAGAGAATATGAGAATGCTAGACATAATAAACGGCACGCATGAGTCCAGATGTAAGTCTGCGTGCATGCTGTCTTAATGTCTTTAACTCAGCCATCAAATATGGCAACTTTTGTCTGCCAAATTCTGCGGTGTTTGTTCGCTGGACTAGAGAAAAGGCATCTGGCGCATAAGAACTTAAGAAGTCTATATCCAAGAATGCACTTTTTACAGACCAAGTACAACCTGGAGAAACAAAGAAAAATTCAACAAGCTGTATTTTTGTGACATATATTATGCTTGTTCTTTCGTATTTGCTCATTTCCCCCACGTAAGCTGCAGCTCAAAGCAAACGCCAAAAGAATCTTAGACCTCTACCCCTCGTCATTGGCGGATTTCTGCTCGAGGTACTGGTAGACGTCGGCAGCAGTGGGCGGACCCTGCAGCTTCTGACCGTCCAACATACTCTTCTCCAACATCTCAAACGTCTAACAGCCACACACACACACGCCAAACTGTCCGTCTACCAGCAGTGATGTAAAGGCAAGATTAAAGGTAAAGTCCAGTACACTGTCTCTCATAATCTCATTCCCAGTGGCCCCAATCAGCGGTGTAGCCAGAAATGTGAATAAGGAATCTCCTTTTCCTTTCCTTTTCTTCCCCTCACCTATGATCCATCATTAACTTTTTCTCCTCTTTCCGTTCTTTCCCTCCCCTTATACAGAAGTAGGACACCTAAAAATCCAAATAAGGTGTCTTTACCCAGTAACTCTAGTGGTGTTTGGGTGATAAAAAGACGTCTGGCGTCCAAAAGTTCTGCTAAGTCTTGGGCAGAGCTCCAACCAAGCTCAAATCTGGTGCATTATAACTTAAATATGAGATTTGGTAGCAACAATTTTAGTTATTTTCCTGAGAATCAACTGAACAAATTTAGTGCAGTTTAAACGTGTGTTTATATCTTGTCTGTGGGATTGGGGGCTGAACCTCCTGCTGCCCCTGTCTATGCCACTGGCCCCAAATCCACCCGAAAAAGCAAGAGAGGCGTCGTGATCGGCTGCACCTTTCTTGTCTGGCCAAGTATCCAAGGGTTGCTAACTCAAAAAACCAAAAAAGACGTAGAAAAAATCAAAATTCGTCTGAAAGAGCTAAGCAGCACTACTGCAAACTGTAATCAATCCTTCTGCATAACCAGAAACGAACAATAACAGCAGCAAGTCAAAAATGACAACTAAAAATTGGAAACAAATGCTCGTTCCATATAATGAACAAAGCACACACTTACCTTATTAGTATTTTTACAGGAAGCAAAGACCTCGGCAACCTTCCTATTACGTCCACTGTAGCACGTGGTTACCAGATCTGCCACCCCACAGCTCTGTAAAAAAGTGTCAATCTTCACACCTGCCAGACAGCAAACGCACATCATAACTTACTGTAGTCCTTTCTTATCACTCCACATCAGATTCAGCAGGTTTTTCTGCTGACATCGTGCGCTATACAAATTAACTTACTTACTTATCAAAGAATCCTAGCCTTGTCAACGTCGACAACATTGCAGAAAAGCTATGACTTTACTAAAATTAGCATCAATAAAAGTTTTATGTAGTTTTATATGCAAACTTTAACAAATCTTTTGGTGGCATAACTTTTTGTTGATAATCGAGAGCCCTAGGGTGAGTGTCTCAAAATTTGTCACCATGGCAACAAAGGTCAGTAGTGCTAAAATTAGACTGGCCTCATTTGATAGCCAGATAACGACATTAGATCAAAGTAAAAATGTAAATAAAATTAAGTTATTTTGATATTACGTTTTTCAGGACATTATTTGCAAGATGTTTTGCACTGTGCTAAGCATTTTGTGAAGTTTTAGGCTCATTCAAGTTAGTAATGAGTGATATTATATCAAGAAAACTTTGTTATTAGGTTACCATGGTGTCCACAGTAACAGTTGCTAGGCAAAACTATAACCACTGATCTTACTTCATATGGTAACTAAGGTTTGGTTGAGGTCTCATGCTTATATCTCTGCTGAATAGGCCGTTGCTATGGAGAATTTCACTCCATAGCAACCGTTGCTAAGTGATAAATACACCGTTGGATTCCTTGTAATTAGTTACTTATGAACAGTTTATTATAGCCATAATATTTGACACACTTAGACATTTATTATCTTTGTTAGAGGCACAGTAAGCTTGTTGCTAAGGTTTTCGGTTGTCATGGCAACAAACGGCTGTTAAGCACCTTGTATCCCAATTTTTTTCGTGCTAACAAAATTTTTTTCTAAAGTTTAGCCCATGGAGTACAATAAAATATGCATGGGGTTTAATCCCAGAGGGGGTGCATGGTAACCTCTGTCAGCTCCCTGACTATATCCACTCTTACGAGTGCCTTCTAGTTTGAACTGCCGTATAATAATGCAAGATGTGACAACCAGTGTGGAATCGTTTGCAGAATTCAATCATCTCCATCAGTCCGATGCGTATGACTGCAGCCTTAGTGTTGTCTCCGTATTTGAGACCATCAACAAATCCAGCACCCAATGCCACAACATTCTACATATATATTCCAGCTTATTTCACACGACACTTTAGACCTTATACATTCTACCAAATGACTCCCTAAGACAATTTTCTGACAACTGCAACAAAAATATTTTCACCATATCATGGTAGCACATTTTCACAAGCAAAAAAATAAACATTTTAAAAAATTTAATTAATTACCTTTTAACTAAAAATAATAATAGTGTGACTTAGTGGTGTAATGGTAGCGTGTCGAACTGTGACCCTGAGGTCCCCAGTTTGATTCCAGACCAGTACACTGTCAGTTAACGACCTTGGGCAAGTTGTTCACACATGTGCTTTTGTCACTAAGCAGTATAATTTGATACCAGTCAAAGGGCGGTGATGCTCTTTAGCTGGGAAGGTTACAACAGGCCTGGTGGAAAGTACTAGCAGCTTACCACCGGGTTTATGACTATGTCACCTGCGGGCTGACTGCCTAGTGACCAGGATCAGCTCTGAGCCCAATGCTGATTTCGAGTATTGGTTACCTTTATCTTCACCTTTCAACTAATAATAACGTAGAACAGTAATGGCAGGCCTGGTCGGTAATAGCAGGAGGTTCATGAAAAAGTAGACTGCTAAGTTTTACAGCTTTGTGTCAATTGTCAATAGTTGTTCTCTAATTATCAAATTAAAGGACCAAGTGGCAAAACAGAGTAGATAAGTATTCAGATAACAACACTTATGATCTCACTTCTGTCAAGTGTGAGGATTAAAACATGTCTCATGTCTGTTTATCACATGCATGTTGTACACAAAACACGTTGACATCACAGTCAAGAAATAACTACATTACAACATGGTTAAAGATACGGTTTGTTACACTCATATAACAGATCCTGTCCATAACAAAACCTACACTAAACAGCAGGGTTTTAAGCAGACAAGTGATGATACAAAACAGCGCAAGAGACAAGACCTTGAGAGCTCCACACATCTCGACAGTTTCCTCGTCTGGCACAACAACAATGCGAAAGTACGGAGTCTGGAAAAGCTCCTTCAGTGACTTGCCCATCTCTTTGTTCCTGCATCCTGCAAACATTGGCAGCTCGGCAAACCACCCACATAGACAAGCAAGCAGATTATTCCATGTTTGTGTGTTATACGAGAACTGGCAAAAAAATATTCAGACTTAGCCACAGATAATAAAGTGCAGTACTTTGTTTGTCAGTGTTTTTACAAGAACCACACGTCTTGGAGACCTTCTACTTGCATGCAAACTACACCACCGATATACTGTAGAATATGCATGAGTATGCACTTGTGAGAAAGAGAAGAGACAACGTTTGTTTGCCTCATTAACACAGAATTATGAGACACACGGCAGTGACAAAAATACACATGGGTTGTCAAAATAACAAATATATTGCCCATCAGTGTCTGATCATCTGTATTTAGTGCACGTGTGATATATAATGTATGCAGAGCTCTGCTAATGACATTTGCAAGAATGTTACAAATATTGATAACTTTCTTCCAGAAAAAAATTATCCTCAACAGTAATGACGACAAGTGGACAAGTGTCATTTCCCAACAGTGAGCTTAGTACAGATAACAACTTGGCCTATAAAAACTGCAGTTGACCAACATCAGAACAGTTTCCGTATCCAGTGAACACATAATGAAAATATTACATTCTGCAATGTTTTCAATAACATATCTTGCAGGCAACTTAATACTTTACGTTTAAAAATAACACTAACTTCAATACAACTTACTCGTGACAAAAATGTGACATCAATACTCTGCATAGTAAAAAAAGTACTGAGCTTTGCTGCAACTAAGTATTTAAATCACATGTGTACAGATTACAAAATATGTGTATATAAAAGTTACTGTAAAAAGCAAAAGTAAAGTCCAGTACTTGCTATAGTGCTTCTTAAATAAGACAAACTTGTGGCCAGAAGCACTTTGACAATCTCAAAAGTGACAGCTAATTGGCATGAACTAATGATACCGCAGCAAACTATGCAGCCATCTATTGCCTGCGTTAAGAAACAATTGGACCCGCGGTTTGCAGCTAGCAGACATACCACTGTCCCAATCAGCCACCCTAGGCCTTCACCCCATAGCCTGTAAGCTACTACTCATTCTCCATCCCATGGAGAATAGGACGCTGAGTTGGCCTGAGTTGTACTGTTACTTGTCATTGAACTGTTATGTTTTGCAAAGTCAGTTTCTACCGAATGCAGAAATATCGATACTGGAAATTTTAAGGCCAAAAATATTAACGATACTAGTTCAAAAGTATTGCCAACAATGCTATAAATAATTTAAAAGTATTTGCAACAAAGTACTGCTGTCATTCAAGTGCTTGTATACAGAAATGTATTAAATGTGTACCAATCGTAGCTTCACAGAACTGTTCCTGGGCCACATCAGTAGCAATGTTGGCACCCATCAGTACTGCACAATCAACTTTCAGAGTTTTTCGAATAATGTTTGATATTAGGTCTAGACTACCTTCGTTCACATCAAGCCCCTGCAACAAAGAATACACATATTCCTCTGCATTACAAACATGGAAACAGCCTGTTCACAATTACTTTCCACAATTTCTATGCAATAATTTCTACTGGTATACATGAGAGCATGTACTCTTTAACTCAATTAAAATGACGGATTTCTGACTTTGTGTAGCATTGCAGAGTAGAGTTTAAGCAAGATAGACATACAAAACAAGCCCGTAGCCAGAATTTTTGTTCAGGGGGGTTTGACTTTCCCCTCTGTTTCCCCTTCACTCCCCTTTTCACTTCCCCCTTCCTCCCTCCCTTTTTTTCTTCTCTCTCCTTCCCTTTCCCTTCTCTTCCCTTCCCTTAAAAGTAATTAAGACCTCTCAAATCCATCTATGGGGTGTGGAGGAGTGTCATGAGCTCCCCCAGCAGGGACTGGGGCAGAACCCCAGCCAAAATCGAGTTTAGTGCATTTTAGCCTTAAAATATGGCATCTGGTGGTAACAATTTAATTATTTTCCCCAGAATCAACTGATCAAGTTGAGGGCATGCAGTTTAAGCAATAAATGCAAATAAGGGCAGCGAAATGAATTTAAAAAGTGGAGGTACAAATAATATGCTAGCGAAGCAAGCTGAAAAATTTTTTTAACTGTTGTACATAGAAGTGTCACATTAACTTTAGAACTTCCCAACATTTCAGGAGAAAGGTTTGAACCCGTTAACCCCTCCCCCTAAAAACAGCCCTGATACAAAGTTTTACAAATAATGTAAGCCTTGTTGGAACATCTGACAAGTCAAACAACGTAACACAAAGTGGCTAAGCACGTGATGCAATATAGCATCCTAAAAAAGTTGGTGCACTTAAAAACTAAAAAAATCAAGCAAAAAACGTTTTTCTAATGTTGCATAAGTTGCTGACAAAAGCAGCAGCATAATGAATAAGACCTACAGAAACAAATAAGAAAAATACCTCAGTATGCAAAACTCCAATAGCATGAGATTTAACCAAACAAAGCCTGCAACATGAAAAATATTGTAGCATGTTTAAAAACAATATTTCAACTGAAATGACAACCGTAATGGCTTTCAAATGTTGCAAAAGCAACAGCATATCAAATACCTTGATAAGTGAAACTCCCATAGCATGTGGTTTGACGTTGCCAACCATCTCCTTACAGGTAGCTCTGAGGAACTGATGAGGCAGCACGAACACCAGGATGTCACAGTCATGACAAGCCTTTGCAATATCTGGAATAGCCACCTGTTGCAACACATGGTCCAGATATCAGTGATACAGTTTATGTTGCTTCTTGCTTAGTTAAGAACTGCTAGGATTCACAGATAAAAAACTAGAAGGCGCTCGAGAGAGTGCATATCTTGGCCAAGTGAAGTGATTTAAACATTACTACTACTACTACTACTACTACTCAGTGTTGGGCATGAGTTAACTCAAATCAGTTTCACCTCACGAGCTAATTCAGTTACTGCGAGTTGTGAGTTTGAGTTAACTCAATCCAACAGGTGTGAGTTATGAGTTTGATTTAATTCATTATTTGTGCGAGTTGTGAGTTAATCAGGTGTCTAACTCAACTCACTGCGAGTTGGCAGTTTAGGCTATGGTTAAAATTACAGATGCACAACAATCCAACAAATCTCTGGCCAACTGGACCCCAACAAAAGTCTAACTGGACTAAACTGGTTATTTCTGGTTAATGCTGCCGATGCAGAAACGTCCTCATATCTCGCAGATCCAGACTGATCGTCAACAATGCTGCACAGACATGGGCGGCGTCAGAGGGAGAGCAAGGGGACAGCTGCCCCCTGTGCTTTTGCCCTGGCCCCCTCCAGCTGCCCCTGCAGAAAAAAAATTTTGATGGTAGCACTTTATCTCATGCCATGATGTCATTTATTAAATGTTATTTTTGCAAGACAACAAAGATATCTGTGAGTTTTGTTCATTTCCAAGTATTAAAAAGCAGGCAAGTGGTAAGTGTTTTATATTTAATATTTGCTGTTTTATTAGCAAATTTAATCACGAGTTAAAAGCAATAATGTGACCCAACCCAATCACGTGACCATTCGACTCGCAGTCGGCCACTTCCTAAGAGTGGTCCATTGTGACCATGCGTCTATCTTGCACGGTTATGGAGGCATGGCGCCTCAAAGATAATGGGGTCACGACCTTAACCTTTTGGGGTCACATGACGTCAGTGGTCACGTGACCACTGGACTCACCATATGCAGTTTCCTATTGGTGGTATATTGTAACCATGTGTCTATCTTGCACCGTTATGGAGATATAAAGTCACAAAGTTGCATTTGCCCACGTTATAGGACAAAAGTTCACTGAACATGCTCCGTGTCACGTGACCTGTAGGCAGGGAGTTCAAAATAACTGCATACTTGGAATTCCCGAGGCCACATTGCCTATTCACTATGCCACTTTTGTGGGGCTACGATAACGATTAGGCTAAAGATAGTTTGTAAATGAGCATCTCCACTGTTAAGCATTTTCAGACAAAATTTTTCTAAGTCCGAAAATCGACCAACAGTTTGCAGTTTTGGGGAATTTAGAAAGGGAAAATATTAAAGATAAATGTTGAGACCTCTAGGAAATCAATCCTCACAGAAGCACATCATCCAGTGCAAAAAATACGGCGATGCTCCCAAAAATGTGTTCTCCAGAGCTTGGCAAGAAAACTATAAAAAAGCAAAAATAACCCATTTTTAAACGTTATATTTCACCCCTTTCCTGCGCTGGCCCTGCTGGGCTGATTTATACCATTTTTGGCGTGTGGGGTCACACCATGGACGTAATCATTGGAGTAAATTTTAAGTCAACTGATTCTGGGGTTTGGGGCTACAGGTGCACAAAATCTGGAGTTTCCCACTGACATTGATAGTCGCCCTTACAACAGTGTTATGCACTACCGTGCTACACTATGACAAGTCATATAGGCCTAATAGTTAAAACGTATATCATTAAAAAAGACCACATCATACAAAAAGTGGTACAAACCACATTATCAGGCAGTCTACAGCCAGGTAAGTACTTTGTATTCTCATGCTTCAAATTGATTATGTCTGATAGTTTTTCTCCATTGACAACTTCCTCATGAACATACATTGAAACTGTCTTGGTGTATGCACTCTTCCCCAGAACATTGTTTCCAATTATCTTTGCCACCACTGAACCCCTGCAATCGACAACACACCGCAGAGAAAAGTAACAAAAATATGCAACTAGAAAAGCAGTCAGAGACCGCAAACCTCCATCGGTATGCTGATTACTTTTAGTTTGGGTTTCCGTGGTACCTACTACATCCCACCATAGACAGAGATATGTCCGTTAAGCAGACACAAGACTACCGTACGTATTAGTCCGATTGGCCAGACTGAGTCAGGAAGACCATACATGCTTTATATACCTCTGGGCAAAGGGCGTGGTTTGCACCAAACAAGTTTCCCTCATTATCTGGACGCAGGCTATTACTTGATATCTCCTAGGGGAACATAACTACAACAATAATAGTTTGAATGTATATTATGTTGCCACACTCTAACCCTAACCCTAACCCCAACCCTAACACTAAACCTGAGTACATGACACTATTCCGACAGATGCTATTCAACAGACGCTATTCCAGTGTTTTTCAACCTTTTTGCTGCAGCGGAACCCTCCGTAAGTGTAATTATCACTCACGGAACCCCATGCAATAATAAGTTAGTTCAGCGATGTAGGCAATTAAAAGTAGAATTTTTAGGGTGTCTGGAGACTGATGTCCTCAGCGAGTCAGGAAACAGAGAACCTGTAAGAGTCTGGACTCTGGGACATATCCCTCAAATGCTGACGATAAAGCAGTAGGCAAGACTCGTTTAATTTGACCGTATTAGATAATAT
>Ga0209367_1002831_pt1 | contig 23208 bp, 11 predicted proteins | sample WorMetLIZISLAND2_FD_187412 | JGI IMG/M metagenome (GOLD analysis project Ga0209367, IMG submission 187412) | Marine gutless worms symbiont microbial communities from Max Planck institute for Marine Microbiology, Germany - Olavius geniculatus... ... | reverse complement strand
CCTTTATCAACACAATTCTTATTGCCCATCTTTATAAATATTTCCTTAAAATTATATAAATACTTAGATCAATCATGACTAGAAAAAATAACAAGTTCTAGATTATCTTCCATAACCTCAAATTTAAGAAATTCCTATTAACTTTCACACAAAATTAAATTAAATACACTAACTACAAGAGTTATTCTCACTTCTATCCTATTATATGTATAAATAAAATAGTTTATTTTCAAAACATATTGCTGAAGACAATAAGAAAAAATTTTATTATTTTCTAAATTAAATCCACCAAATACATTATTTATTAATAAGCAAGATAAGCGATATGCATCTTGATTTCGGCTCGAGTATATTAGACCAAGGGCATCTTGTTATTATTGATAGTATAAATAAATACATTGATTTTTCATATCAAAACTTCTAAAGATCAGTCTCAGGATAGTTTATTTTACAATATTAACTTTGGAAGTTAAAGCTCTTATTGTCCTTTGATATATTAAATTTAAACCCTGAAAAATTTATTTTTCTGGTTTTATACTATAAATCTTTCTTAATCTTACTAACTTTTATAGGGCCCTATTCCCTAATAATTTAAACTTATATCAGGCAGGCAAGCAAGCAAGCAAGCAAACAAACAAAATACTTCACCAAGCAAGCAAGCAAGCTATTAGTCACTGAACGTAGATGCTCACCATACCTTGCATCAGTTCCTCTACCTGTCTGCGTGTTTTTTTTCTTAGTGGAGTCCTGGGCGCATTGTAATTGTTTGAGCGTGTAAGCTCCTCCAGTGGAGTCTTGGCAATGCCCAAGCCTCTGTCCATTTTTGAACATTCTGGGCCCCATCTTGAGAAACACATCTAGAAGTAGAGGGAGTGAAAGTTGATATATCGTAAAACTTCTAATAGAAGCTCACGGCTTCTATTAGAACATCCACTTAGATCTCACCATTCTTGGCTTGTATTAGGGACCTGGCTTCTATTGAAACATTGTCAATTTGCCATACCACGGTAATAAACTTTTTTTATATATAGCTTTTGCAATACTACTGCAACTGCTACTACTTGGATTGGATGTCTTGGTTTATGTTAGGTACCTAGCTTGTGTTAGAAGTTTAACTGTATTTTCTGTCGTAAATTATGCCATTTTTCTTTTTAAAGGGTTGAAAATGTTTCCCTTTCTTTTGTGATGGATGGATCACATACTTGTTTAGGGATGGGGTTTTGGGAAAATCGTTTCTAAATTTTTTTTTATTTCACGACATAGTTCTACTCTTGTGAAGTTTGATATAACAATTTTAATTTGTTTATCATGTGAAATGTTATGGTGCAACTTTGTTTTAAGTGTTAGTAATTAAACTATTAAGGCATATTGACTCCATAGATAGAATTTCTGATTTGTTCATTAATTTTGTTAAATAATTGGTGAAAGTTCTTTTTGTTTTTATGAAGATGTGCAATTGTGTCTGCTTTCACATGGGTCATTATTAATTACAGTAAGTTGTAGTGTTAACAGAAATTTTAGCAAACTGACAAATTAGGAACCTAAGTTGCTATCTATTTTTTTTTTGCTTTACAGTGTAGGAAAATCATTATACTGTGAAATTAGCTGATCAACTGGACTCGGTTAAGTGTGTTTAATGGCTATAAAGTCTATGACCATTTACTTTCTGTATGGCATGGGTCTCATAGCTATATGTGTCAGTTTGCTGCTTGTATTGTCTTTTCCAAAACTACAGTCAGATATGTTGTAAAAACTTCCAAGGTGATGGAGTAGGAACTGGAGGCACTGGCGAGAAATCAAGCCCCAAAAATTAAATTTAATTTCATAATTAATTTTAATTTTTGAGTTCTTACGTCATGTCATTCACTCAACAAAAATGACGTGACATGGAGAATGGCGATAGGATGTTTTTTGCAAGTCTTAAAATTTAAGTTGCATCTTTTGAATGCTAGAACTCAGAAAACGATTTTTTTTCAAAAATCTATATTTTTTCATCTTTGCTGTAAGCCTGTAACACGTTCATTAATTGACGCGTTAATTTGACAGCTCTACTGTAGGTAAATATCGGAACAGAATGTTCACATTATATAGGTCTATGCATATATATGCTTTAAATGCATTTGTTTCACAGCCATAGACCTAGTTTCATTCTTAGTGGGGTTCTTATAGCAAAACTTTGGAACTGGCGTCATTCTCTCAAGTAGTACACAGGCCCGTCGAGAGGGTGGGGTAAAGGGGTAAGCTACCCCGGTTTCCACCGTCGCTCAGAAATATAAAAGTACACCAGAATGCGCATTTTGAAAAAAATAATTTTAAAAAATTTCCCCATGTGGGCCACGCGAGAATGTTACCCCAGGCCCTGCAGTGGCTCTCAACGGGCCTAGTAGTACTTACCCACATGCAAGTTTGTCATTGTGGTTTATTGTACATGAAACCATTATTACAGTGGTTGAGTTATAAAAGCCATGTAAGATCATGCAGGTTGCCGATACTTATATCGTATCGAATTGAAATAGTTTATCGAAATTGAATTTGCCCAACCCTAGCGCTACTGACCACGCCTACATGGTATTAATGCATATTCATTAGCAGCCGTGGTCTTTGATGCGTGACGAAGTGCACACCTGGATTGGCGAACGAGATGGTTTTTGCGACAGTTATTTTGTTATTTAGCGAACTATTGGGCATCAGAGCGTTTAATATTGACATCAGTGTGCCTGTAGTCAAGTTGGGGCTGCCGTCGTCATATTTCGGATTCGCCGTTTCGCCCCACTATATCCGCACCGGTGCTAACGATCCTCCAGTTCCTGTGTAAGTTTTTTGCAAGTGCTGCGTACAGAGCTGCTTCCACTACTTGCGGCCAGGGCCAAAACTAACCATTCTAGATGCGGCTGTTGTTTACTGGTGTTATAACGAAGCGTTACATTTACTGGGCTAGGTAGAGTGTAGGGACCCTATACCTAGCCTAGTTAAAGCTGCATTCATATCTGAATCTGAAATCTGAGCCGTGTATAACAAGGCTACCCTATACCTGGCCTTTTCTATAAAGGCTAAACCTATCACTGTGTGCATCCTTTAAAGTTTATAAGGCTAAAGGTTGTCTATAGCTTTTAATGGTAACTCATTTTAGAGCTGTGGATCGTTACCTGCCATATGGCAGCACACTGTGTTAGGCCTACTCGCCAAGTGACAAAGATGAATGTACCCCCATCTTAACCTCAGCCAGACAGACGATTTACTTACCCTCGATGCTTAATACTTGATTTCTTAGTTTCTAATGACTTGTTTTGTTATAATTGGTCATAAATATTTCTGTTAAAATTTGTTAGTTTGCTGGGTGTTGTGTTTTTGTTGTTTCAGAGTTCTGGTGGGAGCACCAAAGGACAACATCACAGATGCCGATGCTCTTCCTGTTGTTCGTGAGTTCGTGAGACCAGGTGTTGTCTACAAGTGCCCGATATCAACATCGACTCAGGACTGCACAGATGTCAAGATTGACAGAGAACGTAAATAAGAACTTTGTTGCTCATATTTTTCTCATTTTATGGATAAATCTTGCAGCGTACATTAGTCCCTGGAACCATTAAGGTAAAGCCTTAATGGCTGGTCTGAAGCCTTAGCGGCTGGCTTAGCAGTTTAAACCGCTAAGCTGTTAAGTTAGCGGTGGTCCGGATTGCTAAGCTTTAGCGGTGGCTTAGCAGTCCGGACCGCTAAGACATCTGTCATTGGCAGGCCCGTCGAGAGGAAGGGGAGGTAGAGGTGTAAGTTATCCCAGGCCTCACGATGTTTGTGGGGGCCCCACCATTGCTCAGAAATATACAGTACACTAGAGCGCTGTTTTAAAAAGCAAAATTCAAAAATTTTCTCATCAGATGGGCCCTGCGAGAATCTTTTTCCCAGGCCGTAACACTTCCTCACATCCGAGTTGCAGCATGAGCGAACGTATCCACCAATTATGCTGAGCTTGACGAATAATGAATTTACCAGTATGTCCCGCAGTTCATCAGGTGCTGAAGTTGGCTACTTTGTACGGTAATGAACGTATTCTCAACGTTCCGAGAAACCAATACTTGGTTGCGGTCCGAGGCTTTAACGGTGGCGGCGGCGGTGAACGGCAGTGGTTCTGGGGACTAGTGTACATCTGTTGTCTGTTTAGTTTTTTATATTTACAGTTGTTGTTGGAATATTTTTTTGAGTGTAATAATTATTATGTGGTTATTCTTACTGCAGGGTGCAGGTCATAATAAAAATTTACTATTTATTAGATCGTTTTCAACAACATGTTGCATGGTACCTACTGTGTTTTAGTTACAGAAGTATGTTACAGTTACAGTGTATGTCTCAAATTTAATGGCAATTTTTTTACGGTTGACTTTTCTTATTTGATGTGAAGTGGAAGGCATAAAAATATGCAGTGTTGTTATGTGTCTGAGGCTTGGTCGTCGTTATTTGCAGCACTTGTCATCCATCTGTCAGAACTTCTGGAACACATTTTGACAAATTTTGTGAAGAGTTTCTCCATGGCCCAGTGAGAAACTTGTTAGATTTTGGTGGTGATCTGAAGGCTTTTGTGCATTCTGCAGGGACGTCTTTTCCAGCACGTGGCCCTTGGCACCGACTGACCCCGGGGCCTCTGTTACCACACTGTCTGTTCTATGTGACCGCACCACACTACGCCATAAACTGTATGATAGGCCTAAGTCTGTAATGTATGGGCCTGTGTCTTCTGTGTTTAGGGCATATAATTTCACTCGCTCCGCATGTGAAAAAAAAATGTCGGACCCTAGACTAACTTCCTCCTCCCAACATTTTCTAGACCTTATAATTGAGTTAAAGTTGTGACAGTAATTCATCTCCTAAGGCGATGAAAGTTGGTTAGATTGATCGATCCATCCATCCATCATCCGTTGCGCCGGTCACCGCTATAGTGCGGGCCCCTTTGGGGCACAGGGCCCTTGGCACAGTGCCAAAGTGCCACCCCCTAGAAGACGGGCCTGGCATTTTGATTCATGATTCGTTACCATTAGGAAATGGAGCATAAACTGACAACTTGCAGGGTATCTCAGCAATTTAGAAATGGATTTTGGTGAAATTTTATGGCATGGTGAGTGACATTTGTAGTGCAGTTGTGGTCTGATGTGTCTACTGTAGCACCAGAGACAGAGGATGACAAAAGTGAACAATGGATGGGAGTGTCGGTTGTCAGTCAGGCAACAGATGATGGCAAAGCACTAGTGAGCATGTCAAACAGTTACCTATACTACTATAGGTTTGATCACATTCTAGTGTGCATTATGCAAATGTAATAAGATATAACACACTCTGGACTATGGTGAAATACACTTTCATGACTGTGATCAACAGCGTGTTTTGCCTGGGATGTTGGAGATAAAACATAACAATAATAGCTAAACCTACATGACTGCTACAACTAGATCAGTGTGGTAATTCGAGCCTTTATCATCAAAAATGGTATATCGGCAAACCACTTTGTGTGGGAGAAATATGCATCCTAGAAAGTGACATGCAGACACAATGAAAAATTTTTTCTGTGTTTTTACGCATGACAGCAGCTATACTGTAGCGCATCTTAGCCATCGCAACTCTGTTTGTCTGTCTGTCTGTCTGTTTGTTTGTTCATCAGTCACACCGGTGGATCAGTCAAAAACGGTGCGAGCTAGGATCACTGAATGTTCACTATCGGCTGCCTGGAAGACTCTAGTTTCAGAATCCGTGAAGCTTTATCATAAATTTGAAAAGAGTCACCCATAGCAAGGGTGTTAAATAAGATGGGGGTGGGAAAAATTTGCGATTTTCAGCCAATAAGTCACTGTATCTTAGAAATGGTGTGAGATAGGGACTATGTTACTATTAATCACTAATAGGAAGTCCTACACTGGCTTTTGATTGGCACCGGAAGCAATGACCTTGGATGAGCTTGAACACCAAAATAGAGGTTTTCATGGATTTTTTGGTGATTTTTGGCTGCGACACACATTTCAAGAGCGAATTGCGCCAAAATGATTGGAGATAGATTGGGACAGCCTGCATATGAAACTTTCAGCATTAAACATAGTTTTCACTACCCTAGTTTAAATTTTGCTCCTTTGCATTGAAGGAATTCTCTGTACAGGGGCATCAAACTTGGGTACCCCCTTCAAAATACTCGCATTTGGCCACTCAAACGGCAGCAGCCATGCGAGACGGTGACAGAATCTGGCATACATGAATGCATCTTACCTATTACCTAATGTCAGTTGCTGGGATCGGTGAGCTTAGATTTTGTTTGCAGTGGGTCTTCAAACATTCACCACTCTCGCTCAGTCCCCTTTGCGTTAGCTAGGTTTTCTTGTTTAATATGGAGCAGGGCACATTTAGTGTGACTGTGCAGCACTAGTTTAGATGTTCATGTACATGTGTATAACAGGCATGTGCTCATCGTTTTCGTCAGTCAAAAAGAGCGTCTCGCTGGGGTCTGGGATATTGTGTGACATTGAGAAATGACCTGGAGGAGGATATGCCACTGCAGCCTTGCGGGGGCCAAGCCATGAACACGCCTCAGGGCACCATGGCTTACGGCTTCTGTCAGACTGGCACTAGTGCGGCTGTCAGCAAAGTAATGTACTGTTCTTCTGTGCTTTTTATCCAACCATTGGCTGCATTATGTAATAAGCATGTTTAGGGCCAGTTTCTGTCATTCTAGCTTAATAACAGACGTGAAGTCCATGCCTGCACTGAGTAATCTATTCAGTGACAGCTGAATGTAAACTACAATAACCAAAAGGGCCAGAAATGGACCCCCCCATTTATTAAGTTTTATGTAATTTGTGCAGATCCAGGGAGATTTTTTGGGTTGGAGGAGTGTGGGGCTATAAGGGCTGAGTGGATTATTCGATGTAGCCGTGTTTTTGGTATCAAAATTTTTCTGCTCGCTTTTCTTGCATGCTATTTCTACTCCCACTTTTGAATTTGCGGTGCTGTATTGATTGCCTGTGGTGTTTAAACTGCACAAAATCTGGTCAGGTGATTTTCAGGAAAATAGTTAAAATATTGTTGCCACCAGATGTCATATTTTAAGGCTGTAATGCACCACACTCACAGCACTCCCCCAGATCTCTAGCTGGAATTCAGGGGTCTTACTTTTAAGTGGTGGGAGTAGAGGGAAAGGGGGAGAGGAATGGAAAGAGGAAACGGCAAGGGAGAGGAGGAAGAAGGAGAGGGAAGAATGAGATGGAGAGGGGAGGATGAAGACTATCTGGATTTGCTCCCTTGCGTAAAATTTTCTACCTACATCACTTCTGTCTGTGAATTATTACATGCTTTGTGTATTGATGCAATGGATAGGATGGTGACTTGTTGCTTGGGGTTCCTGGTCCATACACGTGGCGCGGTGCATTGTTCAAGAACATTTTTGAAACCGGCTCACTGGACGATGACCAGGTGTGGTATCATTCTCCAATTGTTCGCTCACTGCCTGACGACGACTTGCCTGATCCGCCAGTCAACTACTACTCTTATCTTGGTTAGTATGATATGATGCGAGACTATACGATATGATGCATTGCATAGCTTGATTGAGGCAAGCAGCTGTCAGTTTAATCTAGCATGTAAACAAAACAGTTTTAAACAGAACTGAAACGAGATAAATGGAATAAGGGCCAGGATGTGGAAAAAATCAGCTAAGGTCACTAAACCATATGAAAGCACTTTAATCAGCAGTTGTTTTGCTTTAGTAGACAATTCTTAGCAGGTGTATTTTTGACATGTGAGACCAAGACACGTGAGACCAATTATTATCTGTATGAAACCAGTTCTTGCTACTTCATGTACTGAATGATAAATTTGTAGCTGGTTTTAGTGACTTAAAGGTTCATGGACACCAAAATTAACATATACATTTTATTCATCTTCTTAAAAGTGCCGAATTTTCTGATAACTGACCGACATCATCGGCTAGTACATTAATATTCATGATGTCTCTATGGGCTAGACTCATGACGTCACCAGGGCACTGATAGATTTGATTAGAATTTTTCGCATAATGTAACGTAATGCCGCATTTCGTTGCAAATCACATAATTATTTCATATATTTATGAAGCTCAAATCTACATATTATATATGCGAGGTTAAATGTCTAATTTAAATCTACATAAATTGCATGAGTGAGTTTGACCGTGGCCATGGACCTTTAATGCCAGCTTGTTTACCATCATCAGATTTTCTTCACCGTACTGAACTGCTTTGAGTAGGAAATGAACTGACCAATTGATTTTAGTTCAGATTATTTTGATTTCTGTCGCTTTGAACATGCCTTAATGGACAGTGTAAATATCTCAACTGTAGGCATGTCAGTGAAGATAGCCAACATCTCTGGTGAGAAGTGGTACATTGGAGGTGCACCGCGGTCCAGTCATTCTGGTCAGGTGCTGATATTTCGACAGGCCGAAGCACCTTACTTGCAGCTTGTGCACACTCTGACAGGAGATCAGTTTGGCGAAGGCTTCGGCTCGGACATGGCAGTTGCTGACTTCAACGGAGATGGGTGCATTTTGCTTTTTTAACATTCTGCCTAGATATTTGATGTTCCGTTCTCTGTTTTTTTTGCTGGTGCGATGATCTTTTTTTCGTTATTGATAACGTTTATTGACCGGCGTGATTTTTCATCCATCAGCAGGATGAATATTTTTTATCTTTACCTTGATGCCATTTTGAGCAAACAGAGCACTGTGTTTGCTGCCAGTTTTTCAGCTCCTTTCCATGTAGTGTTTTTGTTGTTCAGATCTCATATGATGATGTCCATCCAGTTTTTCCTTGGTCGTCCCAAATTCTGCATTGTCTCGGCCACCTCACCCTTTTTTCTTTAATAATAAATTCTAATTTTTATTGATTAATTTCTAATTAATTATTTGTAATTGATGTCTGTTTTTCTCACTTTGTCTGATCCTCAAAGTTTTCGTCATCACGCAAAAAGCTTTTTTTGTTATAAATCAATTTTGATCCATCATAATTATGATTATTACATACAGGGTGACACATAAAAAACGTGGAACATGGCATGTATGCTTTGTGTGGATATTTTCTCAGTTAGGGTTTCAGAAACGATTAGCTTCGATGATTGCAGCGTATTTGTGAAGTGCACTGATATTAAACATATGTTTGATTAGCTGCATAACAGTAAGTACTGTCACAATGTCACGTTAAGTTGTGTGATCTGTACATATAAAAAATGAAAAGTTTTATTTGATTTTTGGCCATCCTGTAGCATGTATTTACCTTCAACAGGTGCAGCATGATAATGTTTTCTTGTGCACTGTTTTTTTGGTGCAGAAAGAAGGATCTTGTAGTCTGTGCTCCATTGTATCATGCGCCGGGCGTCAGTGGTGCCATCTATGTTTACTACAACAGTAACTTGGTCTGTATTTCAGTAATTGTCATCAGCTGAAATTACCAACTTAGGAGTAATCTTTGAATATGACTATAGTTTAGTAGTGTTAAGAATTGGCAACACTTGTGTCAATCGTAGTAAAGTTTATCATGCAGTTATTTTGTAATAGGCTGCAGTACAGGTCTTGTCTGTCTCCCTTTTTGTCCTGTGTGAGCTTCTAACTCGAAAACAAAAATATATAGAAAATTGAATTCAGACATTTTCTCAACAGAAGTAACTGGTTTGCCTTATATTTTTTTACTTCATGTTTCTGTCTCTTTGTACCAGTGTATTTCAGCATAATGTTTGATGGGACAATGGCAGTTTATTAACTATTGACAGCTGTTCATAAGTAGTAACTGTGTGAGTCGTTGTGTGTTGTGTAACATAACAGGGTATAACGTCATCAACTGAGCCGCAAGCGATCTACAGTCGCAGTATGAAGGATGCTGAATGTGCAGCGCTTAATTGTCATGATGCTCGCTTCGGCTTTGCTGTGGCTGCCATTGGCGATGTTGATCTCGATGGATTTCAAGGTCGGTTGATCTAATCCTGTGTACACGTTTCATTGCAGTTTTGAGTGTTTTATGCAAGGGTAGCGAGGCATAGTACACTCTAGACATGCTGAAGATGTGCATGATGTAAATGGACATGAGATGCATTTTGAGCGTCACGCTTGGATTGAGTGAGATTAGGGTCACTTGTAACCCTGCAGGCACTGTGTGTGCTGAGAGATAGGAGGACGAATCAGGTTATGAAGTACGAGGGTTGTTCGATAAATAAATTGACAAAATGGCGCCATTCCATTAATTCTAAAACTAGATCTCCGCATGATAAAGCAGACTCAAAGTTTGTTAAACCTTCCTGTGAGAAAATATGAAATATGTATTTTTTTTGGGGGGGGGACTTCTGCCGTATGGCAGATTTATGGCGAACTTTTCTGCTGGCTGCTTTTGTCTTCTCTACCTCTCTTCAAGGTCATGCGTTCTTTGCTTGTGATGTCGCTGAGCATTTGCTGGCGCTTTTGCCCTCTTGTTGCTTTGCCCGTCATCATTTTGCTCTCCATATGTCTTTCTTACTGTGTATTCATCAGTTTGTATATTCCGTGACTGTCTGTGCTGTCATGATGCATTAGATCTTGCAGTTGGAGCACCATACGAGGGCGCTGGTGCTGTCTACGTCTACTACGGGTCTGCCGACGGACTTCCGGCCACATACTCTCAGCGAATATACGCCAGAGATCTGGTGACAAATGCGGTATTGAGTGCGTTCGGTGCATCGCTGGCTGGCGGTGCCGACTTGGATGGCAATGGCTACCCTGATCTCATCATCGGAGCCTATCAATCAAGTGCGATGGCAGTGCTTCTATCTCGGCCGGTTGTTAACATTGATGCGAGCATCTCGGCAATGCCGCAGCGCATCGACACCTCCGCACGCACATGCTCGTTTGATCAGACGACAAACTTGTGCTTCCAAGTCAAAGTCTGCTTCCGGTTTAGAGCTGAGCCAATTGCCAAGTGAGATAATCGCTCATTTCTTATGTACAGTGTGTTAGCAAACTGATGCTTTCAGTCAATCATTTCTGTTAATGAGTGTGTTTAAACAGTTCAGATTTTCAGAGTTTTTCCTATATAAAGTTTTCTGTTGTGTAAGGCTAAGTCTTGTTCTTGGATTTTCATGCCTATTTTACTGTTTTATTCGTCATGCTGTTTGGGGTAGAATAAATGATGATGATGATGGTAGTTAATCGTCTACTTACTTAAATACGTGTGACAATGGGTGGTAGCTGGTAGATAGCTGATTTAGACAGCTCACATCTGTTTGAAGACTACTTACTTGAACCTGTGGGAGTTATTCATTTTCTCAGCAGGGCATTGTGCAAATTGCTCTCACATATAAGAAGCTGGATTTTTTTTGTATATGTCAATCTGGCACTGGTTGCTTTGTTTTTGATTGTTGCCAATATTTGCTCCCATGATGTTGTCAGTTAGTGGTATTTTATGTGTTTAGTATGTGTAATTCACTCTGTTTTAACGTATTCATGTTCACTTTGGCGTCTTGGTTTGACCAAAACATTGTCAAAAGCAAATTGAATGAGTGTAGAAATGCAGTCTAAATTGCCAATGTATCTGTCGGAGTATTCGGTCGATGTGAGCAGGTTTAGTCATAAGCTGGGCGTACGCTACACTCTGGATGCAAGGAAGTTGTCTTCATCTGTTCAGCGAGATCGTGCAGTGTTTCCACATGAGGATCCAAGCGGAAGGATCGTCAAGGAGCCGATACTAACCGGATCCCTGATGATGCATGAACAGTGGAGAGCAATGAATGCTTGCAGCAATCATCTTGTCCACATTGCCGTCAGTCTCATTTACTTACTGTTTGTGCTGCCATTTTGACATGCTGCACTGTGGGATTTGCCCATCCATCTGTCTGCAAGTGGTTCTGAATACCACTCTGAAATGTATCATATGCGTGAGATTAATACTGCTGTTGCTGCGCTGCTACCAGTTTTACTGATTAAGCAAAAACTGAGTATTTGAGTGTGATGGCGATGGCGTGCTTTTTGCAGTCACTCATTAACTCGCCTGTTTTGATGTCAAATTGGCAACTCATAAAATTTGATTTTGTATTTTCTACTTTTGTGCATAAACACATTGCAATATGCAATAAATTTGTTTAATGCAGAGTCGTAGTAAGTTTTCAATGCACTGTCTCATTGACATAAGTGAGCAGCGAGCAAAAGATTGAGTTTTAAAACAAAAGTGTTAATATTCTGCAGGCGAGCAACAGGGACTTCATGAATCCAATCCGGATCCATTTCACTTACGATCTGCCGGATGTTGGTGTGCCATCAATGACTCCAGGCTACAGCTTGCCTGATATCAACAACTATCCAGTTGTCAACAAGGCAAAGGCTGAAAAGAACTTCAGTGTGAGCTGTCTTTTGTCTTGTTGTTTTTGTGATCAAATGTTTTATGTTTACTGGCAGTGTTAGAATTTGTTTCAGATGCAGTGTTTAGATTTAGAATTTCTCATGCAGCTGAGTCGCTGGGCTGTCAGATTAACAATGATGCAGTCAGGTCCACTTAGTTCAACTCCCTGTCCAAGTCCAGCAGCTTCAAGTTTGAACCCTGAGGGTTTGAGATTGAGTTCAAGTCTGTGTGACGAGAAATGACAACACCGTAACATGTTAGAAATTACACAATACTTGCTTTTGTTATGTTAGCAAGACAATTGGTTAAAATATGAAAATCTGTGTGGTTCAGTTACTTACTTCCAAGACACACGGCACTGAGCCCGTTAGGTCCAAATCACAAGTGTTTTAGTCCAAGCTGAGAAAAATAAGGACTTGAGTCTAACTTGACTCATTGCCAGAGTCGCATATTACATCACTGGAGATTGAACTATATGTATGTGTGATTATCAGCTATAGTTTTTGTTTTCTGAGGACATACAGTTGGTTGGTGGCGTGGCGTAGTTGGTAACGCGTTTTAGATGAAGCAAAGTTACTCTACGCTGGGCCCGGTTAGTACTGCGATGGGTGACTGCCTGCGGGCAGGTAAACCATCTTGGTGCGAAGCCTGCCAGCTAGGTCGACTCAGCCTTCTACCCTCCGTGGGATGGTAAAATGAGTATCAGCTGTCTAGCTGAGTAATAATAAATGGCGATGGTGGATGTAATTTCTGTAGCTGCCTACCGGCGGATCTATTGGCTCAAGCTGATCGGCTTGGTCTAAAGGTCGGCAGCCACCTGGCGCTCGTGCTACATTCACTCAAATGAACTGGGTGAACTCTCGAAATGGCCGTGCCATGTTGACAGCACCATAAACATTGGCATCGGTGTTGTTATTATTATACAGTAGGTCTGAAGATGAAACTTTGCATGTTGGTAGAGTATGGTGAGAGGCTGATGTTCTTGCCTATTTTTTGTCTTAGGCTGAAGCTGCATTGAGCAACAGGTCACTGGTGAAGGAACTCACATAGCGCATGAATTGCTTGCACACTATGTTTTGTTTTTCATTTATGTGGCACAATGGTAAGCAGAAGACAAGAGACATTAGCAAGATGATCACATTTTAAAAAAACAGCAGTGTAGACTTATGGTGTTTTTGCTTGCTATGAATCAATAAGAAATACGACAATGAAAATTATTTCGAAAATCAGAATCTCAAAATATGACATGGTAGACAGCCAAGTAGATTGTTTTGCTTTATTTGTTCCAGAAAATTTTATTGAGAAGTGTGCAGTGTGCATAGTATTTACATGATGAGCACATCGGAGTAATATGTTAAACCAACTGCATAGTTTATATGCGTCTTACGAAAAGTAACATGGAACTCTGTTGTTTTAGGTGAACTTTGCACACAAGTGTGGTGAGGACCATATTTGTTCCAGCAGTCTGTCTCTCTTACCTTCTCTCTCCATCCCACGGTACGTGTGCATTTCAATATTTTTTGTTCTTAAAGTTGGTTTATAATTCTTAACTGGTCAGTTAACTTTGGCATTAACTAATTGGTTACAGTGTGTTTTTGGAACAACCATTAGCTATCAGCTACACTGTGTCTCAAAAAAAAACATTCGGAACATTTTCGATTGCAACTTGAAGAAGGATTACCAGATTTCAATAATTTTTGGTACGAATATTCCTGCGACAACTTGCCATTGAATAAATGTTTAATTTTCCACCTCACCCAAAATCTTTTTGTGCACTACCTGGGGAAAACAGAACCAACGAAATATTGTTTTTTGACCCAATGCAGTATTATTGCTTAATCTAAATAACGCAGAAAAACATATTTTGTTAACTTTCTTGACACTGTGGCTGACATTTCATCCAATTGTTTTATTTTTCAACTGCTTACAGCAAAATTGCTCGAAATACTGGCGCATTGTGCGAACACATGCATGGAGATGCTTTTCGCATTCATTGACAGCAGTATCGATAACGTTCTGCTTCAGACTAATCCAGACTTCAGCAGTCACTTCTTGAATTCATAAACATTCTGGAACGTCATCTGGTAGACACACGGCTGCATGACAGTCAAACCTTGTAATCGACTGGTTGTTGGGGGCCAGAGATCTGGATAGATAGAATCTGCTGAAGTTTTTTCGTTTATTTTAACACATGATTTGCTTGGTCGGTTTTCCCCAGGTAGTGCAAGAGCAGAAGTTGGGTGGGATGGGAACTTAAACAATCATTCAACAGCCAGTGGTGTCAGAAATATTTATACCAAAAATTATTAAAATCTGTTGATGTTTCTTCAAGTTATGATCCATAATGTCGGGGATGTTTTTTTCATGTTTTTGCATATTTCAATGCATATTTCACTTGGTCTGCATTCCCTTGGTAGTGCAGAAGCAAACGTTGGATGAAGTGGGAAGCTGAACGGTCATTTGATGGCAAGTCTGGTCAGGAATATTCACACCAGAAATTATTACAATCTGATAACTTTTCTTGAAGTTACAATTGAAAATGTTGGGGATTTTTTTTGAGACACAATGTAGTAAGTTTTAACTAACTAAACTGTCTGCTAACACTTTTATCTGCTAGTTGTCTAGGTTTATTTCAATCCAGACTTTAAACGGACTTGAGTTTTTAGCCTACCGCACTTGAGACAATTTGGTGCTACCACAACACTTCTGATTTGCACCAGTGGCAGTGGCGCTGTATCAAACTGTTTTTAGATTTACATTAGATTTACAAAGATAGTCATGTGAAAATTTTATCAAAACTCCTATTTATAATAATATACAATGTGATGGTCAGAATGTGTGACTTGGTGTTGTCAAAATGTGGAAACTGTTCTGCATTTCCTGGCACACTTCGTTTGCTCAGGGCCATATACCATTTCTAATGATTGAACATTTATTAGCGGTGCAGCCAAAAAGCTGGATTACGTCAGTACACACACAATGCATATTATATAAATGTCACATAAAATGTCACGTGTAATTGGAGTTACAGAAAAGTTAATGACCGGTTTTGGAGAAGTCGTGGATGGGACGTTGGTCATGTCTCATGGAAGTCACGTCCGGGAAGTTGGAACATCTCAGTGTGTCATCCAGATGGTTTGAAAAACCATGTGTGGCTGACGCAGACATGGCTCATTGTTGAAGCACGTTGAGTGTGATTGTGCAGTGATGCGGAGACAGGTGTGTACAAGCTGATAGTGGGTCCGGAGCAAGAGATGATGCTAAGAGTCGACGTCTATAATGGTGGCGAAGAAGCTCATCTTGCAATGCTGTCCATTGTTCTACCCCCAGACCTTGACTACATCGGCACTGGCAATCAAGTGCGATGCCTTTTTAACACCTTGTTTTGAATATTTGTGCTTGTTTTTGTCTTTTCTAAGTGGCTGATTGCCTGTCATTGATTGTTTGTCATATCTGCTGCTGTTGTGTAACTTCTCGACCATACTTAGCTGCATTTGCTGATAATATTTTTTCACTTTAGTAAGTAGTGGAAGGTTGGTGGTTTGGTCTAGCAATAGCTGAGCCCAGTGGGTTAGAATTACAAGTGTTCAGTCCCAGTCCGGAAAAATAAGGACTGGAGTTTGACTCAAGTTTATTGCCAGACTCGAGTTGTACATCACTGCTGACTGAGCTAATTGCATGTGATTAGTGAAGTACAGTTTTTGTCAAGCAGTTAGTGCCGAGATGAGTGGAAATTCACAGGTATGCCATTCTGATATGTGACCGAGCCGTCCAGGTCAACTCAACGTAGCTATTCATCCATGTGTAGGCATTATGAGTACTAGCAAAAGCTAGGCTGTAAACAGGCACATAGTGCAATGCACTGGCCTTTTTGATAAACTAATGTGTGACTTAGTGAGGGCTAAGGAAATAGAGGTCAGCGCCATCCAAGAACTTTATGGCTTGAGAACTACTTTACATTATGTTAGCGAGTGAACTGATTGTGTTGTCACTGTTGTAAGCATGTTGAACTGGTATCCGTGCTGCATTTTATGTTTTGTTTGTTTGTTGATGTAGGGCAGTGCGCCTTCGTGCAGTCTGTCATCATCCAGCCGGCTGGTGCAGTGTGCCATTGGCAACCCATTGAGACAGGAGACGACGGTGACGACTCAAGTTCGTCTTGATACAAGTAATCTACCAGCCACTCGCACTCCACTCAACATTGCTGTCAATGTCACCACGTCAGTAGCACAACATTTCCTACAGTTTCTGTATGAATAGATGCAGTATTTACTGTTGCTTGTTTGAAATTGCACTTTAGGTGGAAAGAGTAACTGCAGTAATTTGTAGGTTACTTCCAGCTACTCAGAATTACTGTTTATTAGGATTAAGTAGTTAGTGAACCTTGAAAAATATTTTGACCTAATGCCAACATATATGCAATCGTTTTTTTAGCTGTTGACATACAGCACTTACATATTTGGGATTTTTTTGGAAAGTCTACTTTGCTTTTATATTTTCATATTGCATCTGGTGAACTTGCGAGCATGCTGCAAGTTGCTAGCCGTAGATGAGCACACTATGTGAGATTTTTTTGTAGTTTCGGATTTCTGCTGACTTTGAACTTTGATGTTTTGAGCTAAGAATTTGCACACTGTTTACATTTGTACTGGTTTTGCTTCTTCAGCTCTTTTTTGATTTTAAGGTAGGAATTCATCTAGGACAGACTAACAACAAAGTTACTCTATACTGCGTCGAGTCGTTACCTGGATTGGTGTCTGACTGTGGGCACTGGACAGGTAAGCCATTTTGGTATGAGGTGTGTAACCAGCCACCCAGGTCAACTCAGCCTGGCCATCCCTCTGTGGGTATGTGCAATGAGTATCAGTAATAGTGGTGTGTAAACATACACGCTGCATTCATATTTGTGGTCTCACAATGTAAGCTGGTGTCTCGCTGAGAAAAGGATTGCTGCCCTGTGGGTCTTAGCTGCAGAATGACTTGTGTTATTCTGTCGAATGCTTGTTAATTATCTGTTGACGAGTGGCAACTGTTTCGGACAGTGCGTGTCACTGGGCATTTGATGATAGATGTCTGTTGTAAATCAGGACAAGTGCTGACACAAACTTGGATGACAACGTTGCAAACATCTCGTTCATTGTTGTCATTGAGACCGACCTTGTTCTCCAAGGGTCTGTACTCACTGCATGTTTTAGCATGTCATCGCTCTCTGCGCAGCATAAGTATGCAATGCAGAGTCTTAATGGTCTAGTGTCATGTATCAAAATATGCACCTGTGGATTAACTGCTGAGATGAGTATTGATGCATAACCATTTTAATACTTGCTGGGTACCCAGATTTTTGAGTGCCACAGAGTTTGACTAGTTGGTACCCAACTGACTTTTTGCACAATTATTTGTCGAAGTTCAAAACAGTTGTTTCAGTGTCTTACTTTAGGAGCATAATGTTGTACTGTAGAGTAGTTTTACTCCACGATTTCTGATTTTTGTTTCTTGTAATTTTTATTGAATCATAGCTTCTGGCATGGTGCTACAGAGTTAGTATATTATTTTTTTGCATTTTAGTATTGTTTGTTTTATGTATAATGCCATCATTTAAATCAGCTGTGTCATGGGTTTAAAAAGTCTAGGAGGGTGGGGGCAGGCAGGAATTTACAGCTTTTCAACACACAGCTGCAAATTTTTGACAACATTATAGGCGGTCAGAAGGTTAATTTTGCTCCTAAATTCTATCAAAATGGGGTGTTTTTTCATTTTTAAATTTTGTAGCTTTGGAAGAAAAATTTTCTGACCAAAATATTTTCAGACAGATGAAAATTTAGAGGAGGGAAATTGCTACATTTTCTGCCTGGAAGTCACTGATTTGAATTGTTTGTGACGTTAGAGGATCTAGTCCGCAGCAGGTAGCTTTTGGCGGTGAAATACTCGGTGAGAGTGCGATCAAGTCGGAGGAGCAAATAGGCAGCGAAGTCGTCCACACTTACGAGGTAAGCTGTTAGTTAACTGTTTTGCAGAAAGTATACATTATGTGTAAATATTAAGCCAGCCCTTGTCACTTTTAATGTTTACATATTAATTTTGTTTTAATGTTTACTTGATTTTTACTACATTTATCTGATCGTTGTCACGTTTATTCTGAAATTGCCGTTAATACTCTTTTATCTACGAAGACATTTGCTGAAAATTTGTTTGACATTTGTTGTTATCTGATTGAGATATGGTAGAAAGAAAGTGGTGCTTTTTTATTTGAACACTGTGCAGTTGATGCTGTGACAGTGATCTTTTATCTTCACATGTTATATATGAAGTTATTTGACAGTATTTAACTGTTTCCATGTCAACTCAGCCTGGCCGTTCCTTCGTGAATACTGGTAGGTGCACTAAGTACCAGTGATGTGAAGAGGCACACCGCACAATGTGCTATCTTTTGTCTGTGGTCTCGCAACATGAACTGGTGTCTGGCTATGGGCTGAGAAACAGAGATCAGCGCTGCTGCCCTATGAGCCTTATGGCTTGGGTAGGTTTTTTTATGTATACGTAATTACGTATAGCTGTAATTACCTATAGTTGTTATTGAATGTTTGCAGGTGAGAAATGCTGGTGAGGTCAGGGTGCCTAATGCCACGTTGACAGTCACGTGGCCGTATGCCTTGAAGGAAGTGCCTGAAGGTGATCCAGGTCCTCATGTTCTCTATCTCATGCATGAGCCTGTGCTGGTAGGTCTAGTTTATTGTGATTCACATGACCTGTGTACGAAACTGCCCGAGAATTTTACTGAGATTTTCCTAAGATTTTGTCCGGTTATCGACTTATGCATGAGTTTTTTGTAATTTTTTTTACAATCAGAAAATTTGGGAAAGTTTGATTTTTTTCTAAGTTTTTTTATGTGCAACTGCACGTAATGCTTAGCGCATACTAGCTGTCATGATTCTGTTCATTTGTTTGCTTGTCTGTTCTGTATGTCACAGTCTGATACTGAATCAAGCCCAGGTGAGAGAATCTGGGTTTTTGCCGTACGATTGCTGAAAGTATCTATTTTTTGCGATCAAATTCCGTGTTTCTAGGTGAAGAGATTTCTTTTGAACAAAAGCGTCAAAAGAGGGGTACCCCGTAAGAAGTCATCATGTTACTGCTATTAACTCGTCTAGAGTGGGAATGGTTGCAGATTGTCGCTGACTTGCTGCTTATTTATGTAACTCAAATGCACCTCTGCTTAGTCACCAGTTGAGATGTATCTGGGGAGTTGTAAGTAAGTGATAATGCTGCTATCGTGTGCCTTGCATGATACACTGCGCTGTCTGGGTTTTATTTCCGTAGCTGTAGGTTTTTATTGATTAATTTGCAGCTTTTTATGTGGATATAATAAATGTGTTTGTCTGTGACAGTATGATGGAGAGAAGCGCAAAGGTTACTGCGTCTTTGACAAGTCTTGGGTCAACCCGCTGCAAATCAAGGTTTGATCACTGGCTAGGCGCAGAAAAATCCTGTCCTTCTAGTTGCTGTGCATCACTAAAAATTTCCTTTGTTTAAGTTTTTATTGGATCCTCAAAAATATCTGTACAGTTTATAGTTATCTTTCAAAGTTTTACTGAAAAAAGCTTTTTGCATTTGGTCTGTTATGCTGTGGTATCTCTACTTTGGTTCTCATGTTGTGTACCATTCAGTGTATTGCCTACTTTGTTTTTATGTGATTTGTTGTGTAATGTTACGTGGCATATCAGGAAATAAAAATTTGTATTTTCCCATTCTTACTGTTTTGCTGGATTGGAAGCATGGAAATTTTTGGGCCTTATTTAATCGTGACTAGCCCTGTGGCATGAGTCTATATGGGACCCTGGGTTTCAATGAGCATGTGTTAAGTGATGATGCTATCTTTTAGTCTGGATCTAAAAAGCTATGCTGATGCAGATTTGATATGCATAAGCAGTTATACCATAAAGACCCGGAATGAATGATTCTCTCGGTGTTGGCACATTGAGAGCCTTGGTTTTGTAGTACTTTTGTAATACTTTTCAAGGTGTTTTTCATAGTTTCAGTTCAAGCCTGTTTGAAACTTCGATATTGGAGGATGTGTACCAACATTCACCACCTTGAGACAACTTGAGTACTCCAATAGGCAGTGTTATGAGATTGATAATTGTCTGGAGGTCAACAGGGTAGATTATTAGAACTGCCAATACCATTACATATGCACAGTTATTATCGGCAGTTCTTGCAATTTTAGGTTCAGGTTTTTTTTTGTGTGTTGTGTTTCATAAACTTTTTGTAGAGGTTAAACTTTTGTTCTGTTATTATGTGTATGTGCAGTTTTGCCTGAAAAGGCCATCCCCAAAATGACCTATACTGTGTCGGGCAGGATGTTAAACCCTACTCACTCACTCACTCACTTTGAAACAACCCAAAAGCAAGCATAAGGACTTATCAAATTTTTGCTATAAGTTACACTGTCAAATGAACGTTTAGTGTGCTGTCAGGCATTGTATGCTCTGCATGTATGTCTAAGTAATGTTCTATTTAGTTGGTGAGTTTGTGACTCTGTGGCGTAGCCTGTTAATGAGCACACCAGTGGCACAGTTGATGCTGAAGATGAGGCGACGGCGGAACTATTACGACGTCGTCGTGCGGCCGACAGTCATCGAGCGTTAAGAGCTTCTAGACAGAGCAGTAGGCTCGTCAGCATTGTACGTTTGAATCAATCAGTGTATTCTATATTCTATTTATCATCGTAACATGTTACTCGGAGCTGACTTAGCCAACTGAGCTAATATAGCATGTTATGTTATGAGGTATCATTAGCTCATGTTATACTGAGCTGACAAGCGGACAAACGCGACTCTTCAGTGACAGGCTGATTGTGCCATGCCAAGATATTCAAGCTGCTGCCAGCTAGAACTTATAAATGTTGAAATTCTTTTATTTCTTCTCATTTAGAACATTTTGATTAGGCCAAGTATTACTATTTCAGCAGCGTTTAGCACGTCTGTCTATGTACTACTGTATCGTTGTTTATTATTGTACCAATTTGGCTGATAAACGAAATAAACCATTCGTCAACTGCCACTTCTGAAGTTGTGGAGTCCAGCTCATGTAAGCAGTGGTTCAGCAAATACTTTTGTCTGTGTGATTGTCGGCATGTTAATTGTTGGCATGTTATTAGGACTGCCACGATGAGGACGTGGCATGTCGTCACATGGTGTGTGTTCTCGGAGATATTCAGCCGGCTGGTGGCATTGCTCTTCGCATGTATTTCCGACTGTGGAATCACACTTTCACTGAGGTCAGTCAGTCAAAGAATTTTTTCTTCACACAGAACAGTTACGTTTGTCATTCAAAAATCGATGTTATACTTGTGACAATAGTGAAATGAGAAAATAGTGCATTTGACAGTTAAAGTCATGTCTCTCCATACACAGGCACAGCTTCAGCAGCATTTGTCTATTTGTTGTAGAAATTCCAATAGAATGATTGAATGTTACTGGTACATGTCTTTCACTCATCCTGGAATTCCCAAGGTTTTTCATATTTTGACCTCGTCCTTAAGTGATTGAAACGTAGCAGATTTGTTTTGAGAATTTTGGAAACCTTACAGAATTTCAGAAAACAATATTCACCCGGTAGACAGATGTGACATTCTGGTGTAGATTTGTCGTATTTTTAGAGGCAACTCTGACTTTGCGACACTTGAAGTTGTCATTGTCTCCAGTTAAAGAAATGTGAGCTTTTTTGTAAATTTCCACCTATTTGTTTGTTTGTACACTTTTGCTGTGTTAACTCGATCAACTGACTGGAAAGTGTCCTGAACAGTGTCTTGAACTTTTAGGGTTTTTGGAGTTGTGAAAAATATTTGATGGAATGGGACTAGGAGGCCTGCTGGTTATATAAAACTGTTATTGTTGTTGGTTTAGGAATATGTTTCCGTAGACCGAGTTCTGATTCGGTCGTATGCCAAAGTGGAAATTGACCGAAGCCTCGGCATTCTTCAAACTGACACAACAAACGATGCTGAAGAGGTAACATGGTTTAGTTGGTTTATGTTTCTGAGTATAGGCCATGAATGATGCGGAAACTGGCATGCGCTGTTGCTGAACATTTGCACTGGTAAGTGAGTGAATAAATAAGAAAATTTGAAAGGCACAGATTTAGCATGAGCCATAAAGTGCCACAATCTCAACCTTTGAACAAAAATGCAGCCGGTCCACGTCAGTGCATTTTGACATGTGCTGTGCTGCTGAAGTGTTTAAAATAGAGCTGTTGACTTAATGCATTAAGTTAACTTAACGTGCTAAAGAATTGATGTGCGTTATGTGTTGAAGACACGTAACTAAGTTTACTAACTTCTGGGAAGTAGGAGTTCCAATATTCCATTAAATTGTGGTTATTTGATGATTGAATATTATTCAAGTAATTAAAAATGGTTTTGTTGCCGTTCGATCACTACTGTCACGGTTCTGAGACTTAGGGCCGGTTTCTGGATCTTAACTGGCCGGTCAAGTTAGTGTTAACTGACAGATTTGACAGATTTATGGAGCTCGGTGGCCGAGTGGTTAGAGTGTTGGACTCAGGTCAACTTCACCAGAACGAGAGGTCCTGGGTTCGATTTCTGGACGGACCCCTCAAAAATTGCCAGGCCTCAGGACAGTCACGTGGTCACGTGTCCAGCGGGTGGACCAGGAAAAACACGATTGACTAGGCCTTCTACTCTGAGCTCCCCTCGCTCGCTTTGCTCACTCGGGGAACTGTAGCGGAGCTTTACTTCGGGAACATAGAAATTCTGGCTTGAAAACCGGCGGGGCGCTAGTTTTTCACCAGTCCTCACCCAGGCATAAAGGTAGCGGTCAACGGCTTCTTC
>Ga0209367_1002829_pt1 | contig 23216 bp, 13 predicted proteins | sample WorMetLIZISLAND2_FD_187412 | JGI IMG/M metagenome (GOLD analysis project Ga0209367, IMG submission 187412) | Marine gutless worms symbiont microbial communities from Max Planck institute for Marine Microbiology, Germany - Olavius geniculatus... ... | reverse complement strand
GTGTTGTGCTTGAAGGGGATTATATTGAAAAACTATAAAGTTAATTTGATCATAATCATTTGCGTCTCTGTTTTTCTCATTACTTATTGATCAACCCTCGTATGTTATTGTATTTAACCAAACACGACGGGCGAGGCGGTCATCGACGGCCGCTTGGCCCCACCACCAACCCAGAAAATTTATCACTTGGATGCCCTCGGAAAAGACAGACATACGTGTTTTTTAACTTTCTTTAGCTGAGCTTTTTAAAAAATTGAATTAACTAAATAAATGGCCGAACGATTTCGTAAACATAAGCCTAATCAATACGTTTTTCTTTTCTTCTTCATTTTCGATAATGCCTTGGAGTTGAATAATGTGCATAGGAAGCTTACGTTATAATATAGGCCTAAAATGCAAATATGCTAAAATTTTACTAACAACAAAAATGATTCAACACAGTAGATCTACGTAAAAAACACATATAAACGCAATTTCAAACAAAAAAAATGATGCTGATTATTTCTACGACATTGTCTGGTGTGATTTCGCAAGCTAGGTCAATTTTACTGCCCAGCTGCGGAACCCTTGGCAGATGCTCGCGGAACCCTTGGGTTCCGTGGAACCCCGGTTGAAAATCACTGCTGTAAATACATGTAGATAATTACAAAAGAATATAATACTGAAATCAGTAGTAACAAATATGTAAATGTGCTGGCAGTTTACAGCACATTTACACATTTGTCACCAGTTTCATTTAAGCTTTAAATGAAACAGTGACAACTTGGAATTAATGCTACTTTGACAGTTAGCCAATATATGCTGGTGCATTTTATTACCAGCCTGGTATTTAAAATTTTGTGACCTGCAGCCACTGTGTTCATAATGCTAACATTACGTAGTACTTATCTGTTTAAATTAAGATGATAAACACGATTTGTATAATGGCAAAACATGATAAACAGTCCTCAGTGGCTGGTAAGCCACGAACAAACAAATAAAAAACAACCAACTCTCATACTGGAGTACTTACAAATAAATAAGATTATTATTAAGAAAGAAGTTTGATCCACATAAAACCCAGCTATTATCAACCAGTGTTCAAGTATAGCCCAGCAATTAACTTAGTAACGTTAATAATCATTTAACTGTACACAACACATTACTGTACCGGCATAATAACTGATGACACATAATTAACACATTTACATCTTTCTTAATGAACATTTTGCATGACGCTTTACATGCATTAATACCAAAGTCAAACCACTCCATTGCGGGAACAAGAAAACTAATTACATTGCTATAATTGACATATATACAAGTAGCGCAGCTGCAGCTAATAGAATAACTGTTACCTTATGGTATGCTATGTCCATAAATTCAAAGCGATATAAGTAGAAAGTCTAATTCACATTAGTGCAGTTAAATAAAGGAAAATTTGGGATTTTCAGCCCCACAAATCTGGCACAAATAAACTGCAATCGCCAAGCTAGCATGATGAAAATCACTCCAGCCTGATGCCGAAACTTCACCCTAGCATGTGATAATTACTCACAAAACAACAACCATGCCACAGTAACTGTTGCTTACTAGCATCATTCGAAACAGTCTATATGGCATTGTAACAACAGAGGCGGTGTCTACAGTGAAGAATACGGATTGTATTACACAACAACAGACCATCAATCTGCCGACATTGTCAGTGATTATATGCACATCAACACACAGTACACGGAAGGTCAGGATCTGTACACAAGTGTTGTAGGACACTGACTGACATTGCGCAAACATTCCATTCCGTCTGATGTTGGTCTATTCACCACCATAGACGCTTTCATCACTGTATGCCATGTACAGGAAACAATCCTCCTCATGATGTTCCTAGTACACACAGCTTCCAGACTTCAACAAATAGACGATACAACTTAGTAAACAGTATTAAATAAACATAGTGCTGAGTGACAAGCATCCATCTACCCTCAGTGCCAGGAAGCAACCTTCCTCCAAATTGCACCAGTCCCTCCGCCCATGTACCCTCCCCTACTCCTTCTTTTCCCTCCCCTTTTCTTCCCTGCTTTTTCCCTCTTCCAAGTCCAGTTAGAGGGCCTGAGGAGTGCTGTAAGCTCCCCTAGTCCTGTCCAGGCAGAACCCCACCCACAAATGCATTTTTACGCATGTTCTGCAATATTTTGCATTAATTTTGTGCAATGCAAATGACATTGTTTTGTAGATTTGTCAAGTGAAAAATCCCCCCACCAGTTAAACATCCCCCAACTTTATCCAGAAAGCATCCTGCCTCCACCTGTTAGCGGAGTGGATGCCCATGAACACTTCATGAACAAAATAGTCAACGGTGAAAAAATACCATGATTTTGTTGCATTTAACACAAAATGAAACAATTGTCTGAATGACTCATTACTGTGACCTCTACTGCATCATAATCTAATCACTTGTTCCTTGGACAAAGATATTCCTGCAAAAAATTGGTTCGGGTCCATTTTGCTGAACTTCAATTTGCCAAATTCCACCATGTTGACAAATCTCATTTCCTAACCCTAACGCTTACCCCAATGCCAACCTTTTTCACCAAATCCCGAATTGCCAAATTCCACTTTGCTGAATCCTATGTCGCGAATTGGAGTTCAGTATTCGGCGAATAAGGAGGACATCAAAATTCATACTCCATTCATCACTTTTTCAGTGCAGAGTACAGGTAATCTTGTAGACTAAAACAGAGAGAGAACAGAGATAAAAAGCTAAGATAAGATGACAGAGTTAGCAAGAAGACTCAACTGTAGCCATACCTGATACAAAGCACCCATCGTAGTGCTGGTGGGAGGAATCACATTATTGACGAAGAAGAAAAGTGCATCTTCAGGGCGGAGGTGAATTCTCTTGCGAATGAGGAAGTAAAACTGGCCGACAGTGAGATCTGACGGTACCAAATACTTCTTCTTATCCAGTTCACTCACTCTTGCCTTCGGCAGCTTCTCTACGATCACCTATATATCAGACAGTGCAGATAAAGTCAATAATCTCATCGCCATTAGCAACGGCTATGGGTAATAAGCGGCTGTGTGGATCTGCAGATGCGACAACGGGTAAAAGGCAGATAAAATCTGCGGATGCTAAGTCGGATGTGTGGGTAAAAGACGGATGTGCGGATAACAGTTGTTACATACATTACCAGTCATGAAAGTTGTTGAGTTTTTCAATCATTTGCTCCGTAATTAAGTGCTCAGCGGACGCTCTATAGGTGGCAGTCATTTGAAGTCTGCCGCTGTAAATTTCTTCACAGCTTACACTCTGCAGAGGCCTAGACAATAGCTAATCACTAATTCGTCTAGGCATTTACTCAGAAAACAATGGTCTGCTTTGTCACTTGATGACGACAACACACAACAGCAAGATACAACGACGACGATGCGCAATAATGTATGACGAAGTGCGACGTCGACGTATATCGCGCAGAGATGATATACGACGATGTGGGATGACGGATGGATGACGGCGACGAACGACGGGCACGACAAAGACATAAGGTGCGTTCTCACTGCGCGCATTTAAACACACATGAATGATCTCAAATGTATCCGCTATTCTAGAGTGAGGTAACGCTTGGATTAGGTCTTTATTGAACAGTCAATTGAAATCGTTCATGCGCGTTAACGCATGCAGTGAGAATGCACCTGTAGGCCTACAGTGACATGTGATGACAAATGACAATGGATAACGACAAAGATGACTACTGAGTGCAGGAAAAAGTTACTATTGTAAAGCCAGATTTGCCAACTTTCTTATTTTGCCAACTTATGATTATAAGTTAGAACGATATGCAAAGTACAGTAATTTTAATAACGTGCCAGTCACAAAGCATGGCACCCAAACGTCCGGCGCGCAAAGGCCCCAAGTTAATGCACGGTTATACACTGCTTATTGGTCCAGAGGCGTGGCTGAGTACGATGGGTAAAATGCGGATATCCTCCGCATCGACATCCGTCTTTTACCCGTTGCCATATCCGCACATCCGCCTTTTACCATCGTCCATTAGCAACCACGCAACAACAAAACATCGTAGAAGTTGTAATGATATAAAAGTTCAGTATGAAGAACATATACACTCTGAAGCACAAGGATTTGCTGGAGTATAGTGCTGACACAAGCATAATATGCGTCAACGATTACGCAATCTGTAGAAATTAGCCAATGATTACGATACGCACAATACGCTACTGCTGTACGTCCATACCGGAACTCTATCGGGATATTTCTTCCTAATTTTTTCTCCCTCGGATCGTCTCTTCTCGAAGCTGTTTTCTTCCTTGTACTGCCAACGCATTTTAACGTCTATCTCGCAAATTTCTTTCTGCAAAATCTGTTGCCACAAATCTTTGTTTACATACGCAGTAACAGTAAACAATACGTCACAAAAAATTTTGGTCAACGTACACGTCGTAATGAACGGAACCGAATGCTGGTCGGCCCAGCCTATTGCCCAGCCTCCCAGGGTAAGTAAGTAATTTATATAGCGCGTTAACTGTAACAAGCTCGAACGCGCTCGATGTGCTAGTAAAACGAAAAGTAAAGATGTTTTAGATGACGTCTGAAAGTAGGTAAACAGTGTGAACTGCATTTGAGAGTGTTCGGCAGAGCGTTCCAAGTATGGACTGGCATGTCCAATAGCACGGTTTCCGTAGGTTGTCATCTTGATCCGTGGAACTTGCAGCTGACCACGACTTGCAGATCGCAGATGTCCGCGGCCGTCGATGCTGGCGACTAGCTAACAGAGATCGACCAGGTATCCAGGAGCATGCTGTGTCCTTCACGGAGGCTACCATTTTTACGAAAATTGCAACACCTGAAACTATGGACCCTTGTGGCTTGAAGAACGAAGAGTTCGTGCAGATTTAATCGAAGTCTATAAAATCATACATAGAATATCATTAGTCTCGTTTGACACATTCTACAAATATAAAAACTATGGAACAACAAGGGGTCACTTACTGAAGCTTACCAAAAAGAAGAGCGTCAACTGAATTGAGACACCACTTTTTTCTCATTTTAACATTTGTGATAGTCTCGATAATGGAACAGTGACAGCTGGATCTATTAACATCTTCAAAGGGAATCTGGAAAGACTCAGACAGTCAAAAGAGATAGACCTGTTTGTTGGCAACTGATGCTACTTGGTCTACTGAGGCTGAACCGTGCCGTCGGGGAGGCCTTGTCCGGTAAGTTATCCGGTAAGTTACCTGAATGCACAGCCGGAACCTAATCTGGTCATTGACATCCAGCCAGTACAGGGGCGTCTATACACCATATAGGCCTATACCTTGGAGCAAATGCTGCAAGAAAAAAATAGGGGAAAGATTTTTTGGGAAGTTAGGAGCAAAAAGTGTTTCAGCTTCTGGGGACCACCCGACCAGGGGCTCTGCCCTGGACCCTGCTGGGGGCTCCGCCCCAAGACCCCCTTTATAGGCTCGCGTTCTGCGCGCTCGCTATGCCCCCCTTTTGCCAAATCCTAAATACGCCACTGATTCATACACATGCACTGCAGGAGGTTAACGCTGCGACTTCAGCGAGCCTGTGACGTTGGTGCGACAAAACATCAGCAGCAACGACCAGCATCATAACTGCACACATCAGATGCTGCTGCTGCTGCTGTTGATTAGATTAGTACGTTACTCGGTCGTCATGCGTCAGTCACCACCCGCGTCACTTGTGAATTCTCCGAACCTTCTGCTGGCGGTCGATCGGCGTCGCGGAGAAACTGACCGCAGCTGTTTAGGTTTCACTTATGAAGTAATGTGCTGCGACGACACTGCTCTGCCAGCTGGTGACGTGCGTGTAGTTTACGTGCGTTTCATCTCTCTCGTCGGACTTTTGCCTTGGCTGCTCGGACAGCAAACTACCAGGTTTCCGAGCTTCTGCGACTGCGTGGTAATCGAAATAACAGCAGAAAATCTGCATGGTGATCGTCCGTGATACACTGATGCGAAAATTACTGCGTCATGTTTAGAAAACTTGAAGCAGGTCGGCTGCAGACGCTGCGTGAGTGGATTTTTCTCAGTAAAGTCTAGTAGGCCCCTATATTTGGTTGAGTGGTCAGGTGAGGCGTGACGTCATCATGTCTAGCCACGTCGTCGTGACAGACGAGTGTCGTCGAACGCACATCCGGGTTCTACCAGCGTACGGACGTCATCGTCAGCGTCATCGTGGTCAGAATGGTCGTCATGCCGTCCAGTCATTGGTGTCCGATGATTCCAGTCACGTAAGTCTCATCTAACTGTGTAGTCATAGCCAGCATGAATAAGCAAGTAAGTTGCGCATTCGGTTAACAGAAACTTCTAATGCGCTATAAAACATGAATGATTAATATAATAGACTTATAATAGGCAATTTAACGGCGGCCGTCTTTATACGTATTCTCGTACGTTTGACGAACAGCAAATACAGAATTGGTGCATAGACTTTTTACGCGCAACAGCATGTAATGCTTCGCGTCTCTTAGCTATCGTCGAGGTGTCTGTCCGTCTGTCCGTCCGTCACATCCCGGTACTGTATCAAAACGGCGACAACTAGAATCACGAAATCTTCACTATGGGCTGCTCCAAAAACTTTAGTTTTTAGTGACAAAATTTCGTGTCGCTGGGTGATAAGGTTCCCCTCAAACGAGGGCGTCAAAATGGGGTACCTTTTTAAAAAACGTTATTTTGCCATTATTGGCTCTTACAGTGTGAAAATGGTTGCAGATAGGTACAGACTTGCTGCATATTATAACAAGCACTGGTGACGTGCTTTTTACATTTGTCAACATCGATGACCTTGAACGACGTTGAAGTTTCAAAAGAGGGGTTTGGTAAATTTTTGGACAATTTTTGGCTGCAGCGCACATTTTAACCGTGAATTGCGACGAAATGGCTGGAGATAGACCAAAACAACTTGCGCGTGAAATTTTCAGCTTTAAACGTTGGTTTTAGCTGTTTACGTCTCGACCCTTTAGGTTCAAAAAGGCCTGCACAGTCGGGTGTCAAAGACGGCTACCTCCCCCCCCACAAAAAGTGGTTATTATACCGCTTTAGCGTGAAAACAATAGCAGGTGAACACAGATATATTGCTTATCATAACAAGCACTGGTGACGAGCTTTTGGACGATGTTAACATCGATGACCTTGAATGACATTGAACTTTCAAAATAGGGGGTTTTACTGTTTTTATTTTGCAATTTTCGGTTGTGGTGCACATTTCATAAGTGACGAGCCGACATGGCTTTAGATAGACCTGGACAACCTGCAAACAGCAACTGCTAAGGCTGTCGCGCATCTCATGAGCTTTGCTCAGATTTAGTAAGTAAGTAAATAAGTAAGTAAGTAAATTTAATTTATAAAGCGCACAATGTCAGCGAGAAACTCACTGAATCTGAGACGAAATTACTTGTAAACACTTCTTAGAACAGTTTTTTCTCAACTTCAACTTTTATCAACTTTCTGTATATTTTTCCCATCATTTTTTTTAGAATTTTACGCGCGACAGCATGCAATGCTTCGCGCGTTTTAGCCATAGTCTAGGTGTCGGTCTGTTCGTCTGTCTGTCCGTCCGTCCGTCACACACTGGCACTGTATCAAAACGGCGACACGTATAGAATTACGGAATTTTTAGTGTGAGCTGCCGCAAGGAATCTAGTTTATCGTGACATAATTTCATGTTTCTGGATGAGGGGATTCCTCTCAAACAAGGGCATGAAATAGGGGTACCCCCCTTAGAATGCGCTTATTCTACCGTTATTGGCTCGTACAGCGTGAAAACGGTTACAGATAGGCACAGACATGTTGCTTATCATAACAAGCACTGGTGACAAGCTTCATTAGGGTGTCAACAGTGATGACCCTAAACGACTTTGAACACCCAAAATAAGCTGTTTTGTAAATTTTGCGTGATTTTGAGTTGCAACACACATTTAAAAAATAAATTGCGATAAAATGGCTCTAGATAAACCATGAAAATCAACATACGAAATTTTCAGCATTAACATAGATTTTAGCGCTGCAAGTCGCGGCCCCCTAGGTTCAAGGAGGGCGGCGCACGCGGGGGTCAAAAAAGGGTACCCCTTTAAAAATGGTTATTTTACTGTTATTGACTTGTGTAGCGTAAAAACGCAACTCTTGCAAATAGGCGCAGACATGCTGTTTATAATAACAAGCACAAGTGACAAGCGTTTTAATGGTGTCAATATCGATGACCTTGAATGATCTTGAATTTTTAAAATAGGGGGTTTTAGTGTTTTTTGCGATTTTGCTGCGAGGCACATATAAAAAGTGTATTGCGGAGAAATGGCTGGAGATAGACCAAGACAACTTGCGAACAGGAACTGCTAAGACTGTCGCTCGTCTCATGAGCTTTGCTTAACTTACTTGTTTTTATAACTTTTCAGGAATCCAGTCCCCTGCTGAGACGTGACTCGGATACATTCGACGCCACCACTGCGGCCATTAATTGCACGGACGCAACGTCTATGGCAGCTACTCACAACCAGCTGTCGGAAACGCAGGTACGGAAACCCGATCAGCAGGCACCGAGCGATGGTTACAGACTCTACGTGACGTCATCACACAATGTGACGTCATCGACACGTGACCGTGACCTGAGCGTGCCGCCGCGACGTTTCTGGTCGCCTTCGCTGGAGCGTCGGCGCGATAACGCCCGTCTGAGCGCGTGGGCGTCCATGTTCGACTTTCGCTCTGACGAGGCGGTCCCCGACCTCCGTGCGTCCAAACTGTCGCTGTCGCCGAGCTCGTCAGAGGCGGATATGGCGGAAGGTGATGGGACTGCGGCGAAGTCGCGGAAGAAAAGCGTTGTAGCTCAGCACTGCACGCGGCAACTGTGCTGTGAATACTTCCGCAAGTTCGTCGCGTTTCTCTTCTCGACCGTCGGCTCGTGCTGCCTAATGACGTCGATTAACTGTGACGTCACTGGTCGTGTGACGTCACGCGTAGTCCCGTGACGACTAGTGTGACGTCACGTGACGACCACGTGACTCGTGCTGCCTGATGGTCGGCTACGTCATCGTTGGTGGAATGCTGTTTCAGAGACTCGAAGGCGAGCACGGACGAGCTGTGGACGACGACTTGCAGCGAGTCAAGGACAAACACGTTCTCTGGCTGTGGAACTTGACGGCAGCAATGAACGTTCTTCATCCACTCAACTGGTCGACCACAGCCATCGACGTACTTGACAGCTACACTATACAGGTCCAACGGCAACTTTCCTTGCTGCCATTGCTGATATGTCATATCCCATCTCACTTCTGTAGGACCAAAGGTCGTGGTCTCGAGGTCTCTTGGCGACAAAAATAAAGTAGTCTTCGTTTTGGACATCCGTCTCTTTACATCGCTGGTAGTACAAATGGGGGTGCATGTTATTTTAATTCTTCAGTTCTTTGTTTCATGACTTCTATCGCATGTGGAATAGCTAGCAAACTTGCAGAAAAAGTTTTTGGCAAGACAAACGTGGAAAATTACTGTCATGCGGCGTGATTAGCCAATATACTCGTAATATAAGGGTTTGTTGCACACTGCACAGGCTTGTCACTGACACTTCTTGGAGCAGTTCATTTTGGACAATAGCCGTTAACCACTGTCTATAATTTTTTTCATTATAACGTTTTCGAAATGTATTTATAACTTTTTTCTATTTACGCATAGAGCCACAATTGCGTCATCGAGCGCCGGTAGCTAAATACACCTTACCGCAGTACAATCACCGTTCTTAATGCAAGATTTACGTCGCACTCGACGCGTAATAGCTCATATTGTAGAGACAGTTAGTTGCAGTTTTTTTGCCAATTTTAAATTTGTTTTCGAAAACTTAAGGAAGCAGTAGTCGCATCTGTAGTGGAAAGACACGTGAATTTAACAGTTTGGTGCTCGTCCGCTGTCTCGTGAGAGGTAAAAAATAATGATAATGTGTGATGGCAGGTTGTATCGGCGACGAAAATCTACAACTGGGACGGCAAGAACAAACTGGAGCAGCAGTGGACATTTGCTGGAGCAATGCTGTACTCAGTCACAGTCATCACCACCATCGGTTTGCCTCTTCACTTTTCTCTTGTCTACGAAACTTCATTATGCGGTCGCCCTAATGTTGCATTACGCGTTTTGTTCGTCCGTCTGTTTGTTCGTCTGCCCAGCAACGACTCCTAACTCCACGACATAAAAGCGTAGAACAAATAAAGTGTATAACGTTTTGCAGGACAAGATTAACCAGATTGCCAATTTTCACTTCAACAGCTCAAAGGTCAAGGTGGCCGAATTTCTTTAGATTTTGGGTGGGATACGACGCCCGCGGCGTAGTTTGGTTATTTATCTACGGTATAACCATCGTATAACGTACGACGTCACCCGGAATCACGGTTGTAAAATTGTAATCATTAATATAAAGACATCGTGCATTGTTCGCTACGACAGTATGGTGATGTTGATCAGTTATGTTCAATAAACTGTCACGTACATGTACGTTCTTGGTGGCGCAGCGGCTACAGTACTGTTGGTGCATTAGAGCGAGCGAGAGAGCACCACGTGCTTTATAGACACGTTGCATCTCGACTCTAGCCAGCTGCGAGTCAGATAAGCTTTATAGGTCGTAACGCAGACGCAAATCGATCAACCGTGCTAGATAAAACAAAGATGTGCTGGCGTGACAGAACTGCGAATTAACCGCTGCTATTTTCTGCGCAAAATTGGACAAGAAATATGTCTCGTCTCGTTGTAGTCTTCGCATCTTTGGTTGAGATTGAACGTGAGAAATCACGTTTGTTTAACAAAAAATAAGTCATCACTGTTATTGTAAATTACCGCGACTACATAGCAGTTCAATCTCAACTGCTATGTGGTCGCGGTGATTTACAATAACAATGGCTTATTTTTTGTTTAACACGCGTGATTTCTCAATTCTTATTAAATATTGCGACTATCACAGAAAATAGGAAGCTGAATTTACGTGCCGATATTCAAAAACTTTCATCGTCAGGTATCTCGGTGATATAACGTACCGATTAAAGTGCGCGATTTGATTTTGCATCGCACAGTATCGTTCTCGCAAACAAAAAAATCGATAAGCCCATTTCCAGTAAGTTGCCGTCGTCATATCGCCAATAACTTAGTTACCGATAGTTATTAGTTCGTACTGAAATTCTGTTTGGTATAGCGTCAGCTTTGATCCGGCATTGCATCTGCATTAATTTGTTTACCAAACAAGTACGGCAGATAAAGTGAGAAAAATCATAATAATTATGTACAGATACATTCACATTAGCTGCACTTAGACAATTGTATTTTTTGTTTAACTGTAGCGTATTTTACATTTAGCAGAAAATAATGTTATGCAGCATATATACTATGCGTATAAATTAAATACTGTCGATTATCATGTCGCGGTACACGTGCCATGGCGGAGTACTGGTTTGCAGGTAGATAAAACTTAATGCAGCGTGTGAGAAATAAACACAGACAAAAGAACAAAATGACGAAAGAAGCTAGTTTAAGGCTACTGGCCCTTTCTGTCGAATGACCTCGTACATAAACGAGTGTGGCGTCGGTATGTAGTTAGACGCTCCATAACGCCGATCGTGTTAATGGTCGCTAAGCGAACGTGAGGAGTCGTACAGCGTACAGCGTACAGCGAAGTAAAGAACTTGTTTTACTGCTGCTGCTGCTGCTGCTGCTCGTGGTGTTGGTGCGGACAAGTTTCTATCAGTGATGCGGGACGTGACATTGATGAACGCTCTAGTGCACACAGTGCTGTAGTCGCGTCGACTGCTCTAGCTGTCCGCACAGGACGGATGTGCAACCAACCAACTCCAGGGAGCTGGAATTGAATTTGCCGTCACACGGCGGAAGAACAGCGTTAACAGTCTCCGCAACCGCTCGTATATTACTACGGAATCTTTCGACGTCGATAAATTGAAATTTTCTTCAAACAAAATTCGCCGTACGTAGCTTTTGTAGGCCTATCTACACTGTGTCACAAAAAAGCATCCCCGACATATTCGACTTTAACTTGAAAACTGATTATCAGATTTTGATAATTATTAGCACACGTATTCCTAACACAACTTGCCATCAAATGATTGTTCAGATTTCCACTGCACCCAATGTATGCTTCTGCACTACCTAGGGAAACCAGATCAAACGAAATATGTGTTGAAATAAACAGAAAACATGAAAAAACATCTTCGACATTATCGATCGTAACTTTTAAAAAATTAGTAAATTGTAACAATTTTTTGGCAAAAATATTTCTGACACAACTGGCTATTAAATAAGTGTTTTAGTTTTTACCTCACTAAACGTCTGCTTTTGCACTACCTGGAGAAAGCAGACCAAGCATAATACGTGTTAAAATAAATGAAAAAACGTCAATAAATTTCATCTCTTTTAACCCGTGGGCCTTAACAGACGATCTGTTACAAGGTTTGACTGTCCTGCAGCAGTGTGTCTACCAGATGAAGTTTAGGAATGTTTGCGAAGTCAAGAAGTGACTGGTACAACCTGAATTGGTCTGCAGCAGAACATTATCGATACTGCTGTCAATGAATGGAGAAAGCGTCTCTTTGCATATGTTCGCATAGTAAGCCAACACTTTAAGCAATTTTACTGCAAGCAGTTGAATAATGGACGACTGGATAAAATGTCAGCCAAAGTGTCAGATATGTGAACAAAATGTGTTTTTACACGTTATGTTAGTTAATTAAGCAATCACATCACATGGGATAAAAAAGTGATATTTCACTAGTTGTGTTTTCTTCAGGTAGTGCAAGAACAAACGTTAGGCGAGGTGGAAAACTGAAAGGTTATTTGATGACAAGTTGTGTCAAAAATATTCGTATCAAAATTTATCAAAATCTGCTGATTGGTTTTTGAGTTACAGTCGAAAATGTTGGGGATACTTTTTTGGGACACAGTGTACAAAGTGGGCCATAAAAACCGTCCCCTATATTATTCTGCTTAAAATGCTACTGCATTTATTTATATAGACAAAATGACACACCGTATAAATTGCTAGTCTGTTCTGCACATATTGATGTCAAAACCTAATGAGTATGTCAAAATGTTATTAGCAAATAATACGATAGAATCAAAGCACCCCAACTCACAATGGTGAAACACAAATGGAAATACGTGCTTGCGTATTTGTCGAAGTAAAGCAGTAAAAACTTCATCCAGCAACAAGACAGTCAAGTAAACAACTGTTTAATGTGCCCTCCGTGAACTTTAATTACAGTTTTCTATCTCGGTCGCCACTGATCAGTGGCTTTGTTGATCAGTTGTTGATCGAGACTGGCCCACCAGGTATGCGCTCCGTCTTTGAGATCCTCCAAACCCACGATCGGAACTCTGTACACATCTTGCTGCAGAGCACTCCAGACAGCATAATCGACGGGTTTATGTCCGGACTGTTCAGCGGCCAGACAGAAGGCTCGATGAAGATGGGTACTTTCTGCTGCAGAAACTCTATTGCGGTAACTTTGCCCGGTGACGTTACACTGTTTTCCTCATTGTGTTTCCTGTAGAGTTTGGTCGCTTTCATTTATATTCTTTCCTATTACAAATAATTGAAAATATTTGCACGAAACTTGCACATGTTACTCAGAATTGATTATATTTAAACGTGCATTATTCACTTTAAATGTACATTACTCTTGGAAGACATAATTAGCTGACATGTAGGGGGACGATTTTTTATGTCCCACTCTGTACATATACTGAACCATTCTGGGTTGATTCACGAGTTAACGACTGACAGGTGTTGCGTGACCGTAACAAGCGACTAATAATGTCAAACTTTTTAACCTTTATGTCGTTATTGGTCACGAATTAAGTTAGCTATTAAGTCTCGTATTGCTATAACTTTGTCAGAATTCTTTTAGCGACACTCGTCATGTCTCAGATGCTTTGCTACTTCGTAATAACTTAGCATTTAAGCATTAACACAGTGAAACGAAAAAAATGCCGTTACTTATACGGTAATATTGAACAACGACAAAAATAAAACTCGTGCCTAATACTGGCCGTTATAGACAGCTGTTTTAGCGAACGGTCGAGAAACGGTGAACGAAAAAAGTAAACAGGCCAACGACATTAAATAATCTGATAAATAGTCGCATGGCTCGTAAAGGCAGTCACGCTGGGCAGCAGCACAGCCCCGAGTATCATCAGTCTCTGTGGTAGGAAATCTTTGATATTCGCTGAAGCGTGTACGAGCCGTGTGGTAAGGTCTGACAATTGACGTATGAGGCCTGTGAGGCCGCCGCGCTCTGGGTGTTGGCACGGCTGCGGCTGCTGCGCTTAAAACACGATCTTGACTCTCAGACGGGACGACTGAGGCCTGGCCGGACTCCTGATCTGCTACGCACGTCATCAGCATTGGTCCACATAACAGCACAAAACCATTCTCTCAGACGAGCTTGTGGTCATCGGTGCTGCATGTGTGTCAAAAACACAACCTTAGAATCCTGTACTTGTTTTTGAAACAAAAATGTGCTTAAAAATTGTGTTTTTTTATTTAGTGAGATCTACAGGGGACAAACATATCAAACGGTTTTATGCGCGAAATCAGCTACTGTTTAGCGCGTCTTGGCCGTCGCAATTCTGTCCGTCCGTCTGTCCGTCACACAGGTGGATCAGTCAAAAACGCTACAAGCTAAGATTACTAAATCTTTACCTTCGGCTGCCTGGAAGACTCTAGTTTCAGGAACCGTAAAGCTTTTCCACAAATTCGAAGGGGCGAACGAGAACAAAATTTCGAACAAGGGCGCTAAATGAGTGAGGGTGAAAAATTTTTCGATTTTTAGCGAATAAGTCGCTGTATCTCAATAACAGTACGAGATAGGGCCTAGGTTACTATTAATCACTAATAGGAAGTCGTACACTGGCTCTCGTTGCCTTGCCGCCAAATTTAATGACCTTGGATGACCTTGAATGCTAAAATAGGGGGTTTTTAATTGATTTTTTCTGGCGATTTCGGACTGCGAGACATTTCAAAAACGAATTGCACCGAAATCAATTAAGATAGACATGGAAAAGCTGCATATCAAATTTTCAGCATTGAACGTGGATTTCAATGGTCCAAGTTTTGATTTTCTAGGTTCACGGAAACCTGCGCACGAGGGCATCAAACAGCGGTACCTATTTTACCGTTGTTGGCCAGTCTTTCGTGAAAACGGTTGCAGATCACCATGGGCGTGCTGCCTATCACAACAAGCACTAGTGACGAGCTTTTCAGTCGTTTCAACATCGATGACTTTAAAAGACCCTGAACTTCTAAAATAAGAGGATTTTATTGATTTTTGTGATATTCGGCTGCAGCGCACACTTTAAGAATGAACTGCAACGAAATGGCTCAAGATAGACTGACAGTTTGCGAACAGAAACTGCTATAGGCTTTCGCGCATCTCGTGAGCATTAGCTCAAATTTCTTGTTGAATTAATGTGGTTTTGAAGCAGGCTTACAATAATGGGTAAATTTTAGTAATCTTTGACGAATATGTTATGTTAAGATAATAGCATTGATTTAAAACGTTTCCAAATCTGGTAAAAAAATCAAATTTTTTACTTTCAATAGATATTTTTGTGAAGTTTCAAACAATATTTTTACTACCAACACAAATGTCAGCTAGTTTTCGAGCGTGTCGCATTCAGTGAGTGGCAGTGCTTTGCTGACGATGACCGGTGCAGATGGACATAATAATCAGCTGCGCTTGATCATTTTTGTCGCTATACACATTTGCAACGTCGTCAGGGAGCGGCTGAATACAATTTACTGCAGCACAATCTCCGTTGTTAGAAGGAGAGGCAGGGCAGATTGGCCTATACGACTCACTCGACACGGCATGTAGCGTAGAGACAGTCAGTTGCAAATAGGTCCCCCTACGTATTCTTAACTGAAATATTGCGAATCGACGCTCACTTGGGTCATTTGCAAACAAATTGGCTAACCCGGTGTGTGGTCAGGTCAAGCTAGCCTAAGGTCCGTCAACCGGATAATATGTGCATTTGTAAGACCTAAATGTGCAATTGTTTACTCAAACTTATCGGTCCTGCAGAATGAGGAATAGGCCTGCCGTATGACATCGGTACCCGTGAAACCTGTGCAGGTGTCTTAAGGTGTTAAGGGCGTGTTCAAAGCGATAGAAATAAAATGAACTGAAGAACCCATTTCCAGACAAAAACGTAAATATTTTGAACGCATCGTACAGTTCTAGTACCAGTGAAAAAGTTCTCAGTTCTCACCGAAGCCCCGTCTCTTCGGGCCGCATCTCAATTCTCGACAGTTGTTTATCGCCGCTGGAGTAAGCCAGCCCAGTCAGAATAAAGCCTTACTCGTTCGTCGTGTTTCCACTCTCGTAGCAGGTGGCCTATTCTCGTCGCACGCTTACACCACGAGACAACACATGCAATTTTCATACAAACCCAGTAGTCTATCACTTAGTTTGACAACGGTTGTAAGTCTATATAAACGCGAACGCAGTTTATCCATAGAGACAAGTAATTTGAGCAATGCATACGTGACGCGCGACAGCGTCGGTGCTGTCACTTTGAAAATTACTGTACCATACAATGTGCGATAAAATACAAGGCATGTTAAAAAGCTATCTAAATTTTACGTTTTTATGTGTTACATAAACAGAATTCGCTTTAAATTGACGATATGAAGTTGGGAATTTTTAGTTAGTAACATTCTGTAAGTTGGAAGTTTTTAGTTGAATCAACGCAGCCAGAAGTACAACGTGCATCGTATGTATTAAGTATGACAAAAATAACCGTTAAGATAACACTGACTGCAAAAAGTCTTTGCGCACTGCTATGTCGAACATGCATGTGAACACGTTTGGAAGCAACTGGTTGTTAAAAGCGCTTTAGACAAACGTTATCGAGTCACAACAATAATATTGTGTTTAATTATCAGATTAAGCGCATATAGTAGGCCCATACTTTGAGTAACGGCCATAATTTCTTATTATCTTATCGAATTAATCGATCGCTTGTCTTTGTTTATGGTCACATAGTAGTCATCCGATGCAAGAAAAACATTAAGGCGACAGAAAAATGAGAAACGAAGTTGCTTGAATAACATATACAGCAAACGGCTACGAATCAGCCTATATACACAAATTTTCATAAATACGACGTATTCTGAACGAATTTACACCGCAAATTAAAAAGTACACCACGTCGGGGTTATTTTTTCAATGACACGCTAGAAAAAAGGTAAAAAAAATTATCAAAAATTTTATCACATTTGAAACGCGTCGATACTTGTAGTTTGTAAAATATGAATGCCAGAAAAGCTGTGGCGTTAAGTATTTAGTCAACGCATTTATAGCATTAGGCTATTTAATAACACAAAAATTCAAATAAACAAACATTGTAAACATAAAACAATCTAATTATTTGCTAGTCAGTGGTCATATCACGATTGCAGCGTCATATATGGTGTTCAAAATATCCATTCTTCGCCAGGACAAATGCCGATTTTTCTGACATTAGTTGGCGCATGCTAGCTAGATGTCGGCTGGTTGGCTGGCTGCAGGTTACGGTCACATAACACCGCGCACTGACTCAGGTCGTCTTGCAACGATGTTCTACGCCATCGTCGGCATTCCTCTGACGCTGTACGCTCTGACGAACCTCGGCTTCATTATGGCTACAGCTTTTCGCTTCATGTACAAGTACATCTGCTGCGGTCTGTGCTGCTTGTGCTGCTCGGCGGCCGCGCACAGCGCCGAGAGCGACACGATGAGCGGCACGACCGACGCCAGAGCGGACGACGGCGCCGGGAAGCTGGTGGACGGAGCTCGTCGAGCGGTGGCGTTCCTGCGAGGTGGGCGGCACTCGCAGCACGTGGACGTGAGCGAGGCATCTGGAACGACGTCCGCTGACGCCGTCAAGACGCTCGGGTGGCGACAGAGACTCGACGCGGTGTTCGCGGAAACTGTCGACATCAACCAGGTTTTTTGCTATACTGCACTGTGTCCGGAAAAAAGTAACCCACTGGACATAGTACAATAAAAATATCAAATGTAAATGAAGTTAAATATAATTTCGTACGATTGATACAATAAATTATTGAAAAGATCACCAAATTTTGTTCAAAAATATTATTTTACAGTGGAGTCATTAACTGTTGAATATCGATAACAAAATATCTCCGTTACTAATATGACGTTACATAAGTAAACCCCGCGGTTACTATACATTTTTGTAACTTTGACAAAAACACCCGATTTTAGCGAAATTATGCGCCAATAGTGCGCCATCTATTGGCAATCAAAATGTCTAATTTCAGTTAAAGATAAATTTTTAAAGATAAAAGTTAAATTTCAGTTAAGAGAAATGGAACGGAAGGGAGACGAGGTCCTTCAATTGACAATTTTCTAACCACTCCACTGAGCTGTAATATGTTGCATAATTGCGCTTAATAAATAATGTACTCTAGAGGTCAGTATACGGCGTTCTGTTTATGTTACACAATTGTCGTCGTCACGGTGCAAATTTTTTAAAGGCGGACTAAATAAGATATTGCCATATAGCTTCACATCTGTATAGTCATATGCGCAAGTATAAGTCTGCATGTGAACTGGGGAATGTGCTGATACGCTATCTAAAGCAGATGTCAGACAAGACAATTTTCGTTGACGGTTTGCCGTTAACGGTCGCCGTTGACGGAAATCTGTGTATCGTGTGAACAGGACTTTCTTTGATCGAACACGAAATGTTGTTTACATAGTTCTCTCTATTTAGTAATGGAAACCGTTTTGTCTGACATCGCTTTGAGACCAGGAACAACCGTGCATGCAGTTTTGACTTTACCTGACAGCTCGACATTGATAACAAAAACTTTAAATGTTCGTAGTGAGCAAACAATCAGGAGTTGATATGCACAGATTCCAATTGAATAAGTCGCTGCTTACGTTAGAAATATGAAAGACGTACGACGACAGGTAACTAATATAGGTTATTTATTTATTTTATTTATTAGTTCAGCACTGACATTCAAGAACAGAAGCAAAACACGGTACAAATAAGATTACAATGTCAGGCAAGGACATAAAGGCTCCATACGAAGCACTGACAACTATCCTAATCAGTACAATAGGTTAAAAACTTCGACAAATCAGGTTATCCGTATCGATAGGTTATCTTTAGTGATTATAGCCTACTTAACTCTAAAACACGGCCGGCGTTATGCAGATTTCGCTGGTAACTTTATCGACACTTTGGCATACGTGGGGGAAAGCTGTGGTTACTTTGCTGTAGGCCTATACAAGTAGAATATAAGACGATATTGGCCGGCTGTTGTAACAAGCTATACGATGAAGGTCATTGCGATCACCGCATAGGTCGTCGTCGACAGCGTTTATAACGTTTTGCCGGTGTCCACCGATGACAGCATTTAGTCTTACGAGACCAAGCCACGTAAATAAACCGATTCTATTAAGGCACGAACAGCCTGTCATGCGACGGATCTATAAGCTTATATCAACAACGAAGACACACGACAACGACGTCGTCCAGCGAAACTGAGTGAGTTACGTTATGTTAGTAAAAAAAACGCTGAACATTCTACGAGATGTGGCTCTCGTTCTACACCAGTCAGACAAAGAAACAAAAACGCATTCCGCACTGTATCAGCGAACGGCTCGCGCGATGCCTTTATTTACGTTTACAAACGTGATCCCGCGGTTGCATTGCACGCTAAGTTGACGATAAACGTTTTCATTTACGCCGGAGGCGATTAATTTCATTCGTAATTAGGGGATTTTCTTCTAGGACTATAAATAGCTTGTCGATGTTGAGGCTGCGAAAAGTACGTCGTGCTGTAAAAAAAAGTCTGAGTTGGCCCCCTATATTGTGGCTACCGAATCCATCACTAGTCTTGTGTGGTCGGTCCGTAGTAAATTGTGGTGCAGCGTGACAGTACTATGACTGCCAGCTGGTGCATGCGACGTCGGCGGTCTGGGGATGGGTGGTTGTTCGACTGTCATCGTCGCTCTTAATTAGTTGGACGACATCACGGCGTCACTTCTATTTGAGTGCGTGTGATTATGCGTTGAGTGGAAGGTAACTTGTAACCTCTACTAGTCTCTCATTTACATTTACATTGCGTTTCAGCGTCGAGTCGGTATAACTGCGTAGGACTGTCGGATTTGACAGACAATTGCAGACCGGCGGTGCACGTCAGCTTTTTGTGATCGGGTGCGTCGGAGGAGAGCTGTTTTCCTAGCAGGAACGTAACACATGTGAAGTGAGTTATCTTATTGTCCGTGAAAGGTGAACGAGGGATCGAAAGGTAGAACATAAAATGGGGAGCCCAGGGCTTTCTCTGTCCCAGTATTTGACGCCGTCCGTCACTTGACAGTAGAACCATGTCAAGGCCGCCGCACACTCAGTCGCTGACATTGGGACGTGAAGTATACAGAATGTGGACTAATAAGAAGACTGACAAATAATTGGCTGCAACGGTTGAGAATGTAGGTTCGGCGGCGAACGAACCGCGTTTTCTGGTATTAGTGTTGCGCGTTCTTGAGTATTCTGAAAAAATTTATTGCTTCGTTACACTGCAACTAATCTGACTTTCTAAGCTATGCGCTATATGACGCGAGTTTTGTTTTACTATATACATGTATATATTTACACGTATACGATACAGACACGGCATAATAAGCTTAGATAAAACAGCCAGTTAAGTGTCAGTAATGAGCAGCACATAATCTGGCGCTGTGAGGTTCCGATTTTTAAACGCATATAGGTTTATGCGATGCAGAACAAGAGAAGAAAGTCTACGGAATAGTGATGTGATATATGCCATATGATACCCAGACAGACAAAAACAGTTGCTTGCTCTGCAGTGTCGTTAAAAATGTCGCGTAGTTACAAAATGAAAACCCGGAAACGTTTCCAGCGAGAGAAAAACGTGCCCGAACTAAACAATTTGTCCGCGGAATTTTTTGCATGTACGTCTCTGCGTCTGTATAATGGTTCCGCCGAGAAACTCACTCAGCGATTAAATCATAGCTAGGCATACGTAGGCCCTAAGCCATGCAATAAGCACGCTGATAAAATTTCTCGGTGTGGTAAAAGGCTTCGCCCTTAAGTGTAACTGATGAAGTGTCGGAACTAATTCACACTTGCTTTAATTACAGAGTTAGAAACGGTGTTATCGAATAAGGTTGCTTAGTGAAATGTGCTATACTTTAACGCTGAACTTCAGTCCACTGAATGGTTCGATTAGTGGCCTTTTCCATTTAAACGCATGCTCTAATGATTGGCAACGTCCAGGAGCAAACTGAAAGCATGAAAGAATACGCATAAATAAAAACTATCGTAAAAATGATGTCTGTCGAGATGTGGTGCTATAAAACACAAATTTGACATTTAACTAATAAACTTATGCTGTTTTGTCATGGTGGAGTGTAGGTGAGCGTTCCGATCTACGTCAGTCTGCTGTTAATGAGCGGTTACATCATGCTGGGTGCGTTCCTGTTCGCTCAGATCGAGGGCTGGGATCGGCTGGTCGCCGCCTATTTCTGCTTCATAACGCTCTCAACTATCGGCTTCGGCGACTACGTGCCGGGCTCGAGCCTGGACCCGTACCGGTCGCAGAAGATGGTCGCCTGCGCGCTGTACCTGGTCTGCGGCATGGCGCTGATGGCAATGTGCTTCAACCTGATGCAGGAAGAAGCGACTAACAAGATCCGCCGACTAGCGCGACGCCTAGGATTAGTTAGCGATCAGGTCACGTGACATTCAGGTCACGTGACACGTCACTGGATCGATCAGACGATCAATCAAAACGCATTTACACCTCGCCGTACGCCTCGGCGAATCAAAGCCGAATACAAGGTGGTTCAAAAGCGTAAGCTGACAATATTCATAGATTGCTAACTTTAGCAAATATTGACTGATTTGCAGTTGTTCAATTGTCGCCTTACTTTTTGCAGTGAAGTAATTATTAAGTTTCCACCAGACCTCAGACTTTTTGTTGTTCAACTCCGAAAACTAAGCCTACTGATATTTAACAAGAACCTAAGTATTTGACAATAGGCGGAATCGTACGTTTGTATCTATAAACCTAAGTTGAAAAATTAAGTGGATGACCAACTTTTTGGCATTTTTATCGCCCTTTGCTAAAAAGAAGCTAATTTTTGTTGGAATGATTGCTTCCTATAATTTTTGGATTAGGCCTATAGGCTACGAAATGAATTTATCAAATGACCAATTTTGTCTCGATATTATTTGATGTGATGTAATTTGTAAGATACAGATCTGACGTGGAGATTTGTAGTGCTGCACATACAATTTCAAATATTTACTGTGCGTTGTTCCGAAATCTGTACTCATTCTTGTATACTCTGTAGACCAACTGTTAGCTTACGACGCAAATATTGCTTCGTCGCTATGCATCGTCTGAAACATTTTTCTACTTCCAAAAACTCGTCACTCTTTCTTACTATTGTCATTACTCATTAAACGTGTTCGATAATTACTGTCCGCGGGAACGATGACAATATTGTTTTCAGCATTGTCGCCAAGTTTTTTGTCTCTTTTAGCCGATCGTACTTCATTAGGCTTAACGGTCGAGCTTATGGTCCGGTTGTTGTCCGTCTGTTCGTCCGTCGTCCGGATGCAACATGGCCAAGCGTTAGGTCATAGAGAAAAACTTTTTACACAAATAATTAGCCATGTTCTTAAACCTAAGCATGCAAAATTTCAGCAATTTAGTGCAAAGCGTTTTTGTGATAAAAATTTGCAAAACATGCGTCCGCTATTTGCATTGTTTATTTAAGACTGAAAGACAATGACAGATACTTGCGGCCTGCTGGTGCGTTTGCATTCTGTATAGCTATTTATATCCGCGGGAACGATGACAATACTGTTTTCAGCATTGTCGCCAAGTTTTTTGTCTCTTTTAGCCGATCGTACTTCAGTAGGCTTAACGGTCGAGCTTATGGTACGGTTGTTGTCCGTCTGTTCGTCCGTCATCCGGATGCAACATGGCCAAGCGTTAGGTCATAGAGAAAAACTTTTTACACAAATAATTAGCCATGTCCTTAAACCTAAGCATGCAAAATTTCAGCAATTTAGTGCAAAGCGTTTTTGTGATAAAAATTTGCAAAACATGCGTCCGCTATTTGCATTGTTTATTTAAGACTGAAAGACAATGACAGATACTTGCG
>Ga0209367_1002827_pt1 | contig 23221 bp, 15 predicted proteins | sample WorMetLIZISLAND2_FD_187412 | JGI IMG/M metagenome (GOLD analysis project Ga0209367, IMG submission 187412) | Marine gutless worms symbiont microbial communities from Max Planck institute for Marine Microbiology, Germany - Olavius geniculatus... ... | reverse complement strand
TTCCAAATCCGGGTAATTGGTACCCGTTTTTTTGCACTGATTACTGCTGAAACCTATGAAAATATCGCTACTTGCAACCTTTGTGGCGAAATTCGGTGCTGCAGGAGAGATTCAATTCAGCCATTTTTATTGACGGACTATACATATTTAGCATCACAAATACATTATAGACGTTTTTGTATGAAAATACTAACTCTGTGAAAAAATATTGGGTAACTTGATGTGTACACGTCATTTCACTGTTGTTTTTTCTTCAATAACGTAAAGTTAACAAGAAGCACAGCTATCGCTAAAATAGCCGACCGTCCCTCCCACCTTTAAAATTGTGGCGCCGCCCCTGGCCAGAGGGGACAGTCAGTGCAGACCAACACATCGATAAGTTTTTTCAATGTGAAATATACGAGAAATGATACCGTAGTGCAACTTTTTGCTACAAGCAGGCCCTAATTGGTGGAAACGATCGTTCTGTCAGAAGTATAATGAACGTTTTCCTGAGCTCAAAATCAAATTTCCTCTGATAAAATGCACGACTGTTCAAGTTCTAGTTGCAGTCGTATTGATTGTTAGGCGGCATCGCTCAAGCCGCATATTTTTAGTGCTTATCAGAGCGTCGTCCGTCTGTCTGTGCCTCTGTCTGCGAAGTGCATTGTGCAAAAACAGCTGAATAGACTGAGATACTGTTTGGCGTGAAGACTTGCTGTTGGAAAGGGCTGTTGAAATTGGTGTAAACTCTCCCTGGTGGAAGTGCCTCCCTCCGTAAGACAAAATTATGGCTAAGCTACTGCTGGGGAATAGGCCTACTCTAAACGCCCCCCCCAAATGCCCTAATTTCTGTGCGGTTTGAGCGCTAAAGAATGCTGTTATCGGCATTTAAGTTGCATGGTTAAAACACCAGGAAAAAAATAACTTAACATTATTACCCTTCATGAAATTCTTGGAAGCTCTATGGTGGTAGAGGCCGTAATCAGATTACGTTTCAGGATTTAAATTTCATGCAGGAGTTAAATTTCATGGCAATGCAAGACGACAGTAAAAGATAATTTCTGAAGTGAATGTTGCTTAGCAAGAAGATTAACTGACTTCATTATTGCACGATGGCACATTAACAAAATACACAATGTCAACAGAGATGAAATTAACATCTGTATGTACAACTGCATTGCAACTACTGCATATGTCATTAACGTAATTCATAAGTTGTGTCTACACTGAACACACGTACATCAAACTGACTCAATAATACGACACTCCTGCACGTACACAACAGGCGCCATTCAATGGGAGGTACCTATAGTACATGAGGTAATAATTTTAATGTTTTATCAGCAGTCGTAATCGTGCATTATTGAAGTAATGCAGTAACATGGCTGTGATTCAGTTACATACTTTGGACACATGTGCCTTAATATTCGTTAAACCAAAAAGGAACTGTGCCAACTTTCTTAGTTCAGTAGTGTAGATCGTTGCTAAATTTTGCATCAGCCGACTCAATTGATGCATGATCTCATGATGTGCTGCAACAGAATTGGGTAATAAGCATCTTTTCACTTCTCTGTGATGGTATATTACAAATAAATGAGACCAAAACTGAGTTGTGTTTTAAACGTAATGAAAATGCAGTATTAGATATAATTTCAAATGTAGTTATGCGCCAAGTTGGCCACCGTGCAATTTGCCTTCTATTCGTTACCACCTCTCAGCAGTTTCAAACAAGCCAATGACGCAGTGCGACTGTTAAACACAGAATGATGAAACAAGAACACTGCATCCTAATGACTGTGACCACAAGTTGTAGCCCTACACATGCGATAAAGTAAAAAAAAACAAACTAAAACAACAATAAACAACGTATACTCCAGTACATGCTACGGTTGCTACCTCATGCCATACAATACAACTTCTCCGCAAGTTTGTGGAGCAAAGTTTCATTCCGTCATAAAAAGTAAACTAAATCAACAGCGACGGTCTCTCTAACACAGCGAGGCTTCCACAGCAGGGGCCCAAAGATAACATTCTCACAAGGCCTGAGGCCTGCCTGGGGTAAATTTTTTTTTTGAATTTTGCTTTCTGGAATGGCACATTCTGGTGTACTTCATATTTTTGAGTGACGGCAGGGCCCCTTAACGGCGTAGGGCCTGGGAAAAACTCCCCCTTTTACCTCCCCTCTCGACAAGCCTGCTCTCCAGTTGTTTGATTTTATTTTATCACACACCTGTGAACGCTCTTAGTTACATTTACACAACAGCAAATGTTTGCTGGCTAGACTAATCCCGACTGCGAATACGGTTCAGTCTTGTAGCAGTCCTTGTCATCCGCTGGCGACATCTGATGCACACTGGCACAGAGTTTTTTCGGCTTGATGGGAGACATGTAGGAATGCTGATTGTGGCCGGTCAATTTCAGCCGACGCCGAGCGTAGTTCACCTGGTGCGAGAACGTCTGGTTGATCGCACGCTCGGACGGCTCAAGCCAACTGTTGTCCACACAGAACTTACGCATGAACGCTGTACAGCAGTACACAACAAATGCAAATCATAAACACTGCGTCAATGTAACAACAAATGAATCAATCTTAATACCGGTTTCTTATCAAGCAATTATAAAATGGTACTTCAACAAAGAAAGAACAGTAGCAGTCAAAATCAATCAAACATATGAATATTACAACTATAACAGCACTAAAGAATGCTTCTGATCTGATACCTACACTGACGTAGGAGGAATTTTTCTAGTTCTTCTAAACATATCCTCTACTAATGTCTCCATTACCGCCACACCCAAATCATACAGCAACATGAGTTAAGCAGCATTTACAACATTAGAAGAGGCCACTCAAACCCTTGTGGTGGTCAAGGCTGCCCCCAAACTCCACTGATAACCTTACAGCACTCCACGTGATACTACAAGCTAATGCAGATAAATTTACTGCTAGTGATTGCAATCCCAGGATTGAGAATTCAACCCTGGGATTTGGGATTGAGAAATTTGTAATCCTGGAATCCCGTTTTGGGATTAGGCTTTTGGATTGGTCATCATTTTGGTATCACCAATTGACTTATTTCATGCATAAAATGTTGTGTAAGCCCCTACGGAAGATATGGCCGAAGTGTACGGAGTGACGATGACTGTCAAAATACAAATTACAGTAGGCAGCATGGAGTAGTAATCTGGTGCTCATAAAATGTTTTATTTATCAGATGGCTAAAATTCTTATTTCTATCATTTGACATGCAAAAAAGTACAATTTTAACAAATTGTTGTAATCCCAAATCGGGTATTGGCGAAAATGGCCAGGATCCAGGGATTCGGGATTGCAATCCCTATTTACTTCTCAATAACTGAACCTCTGCTCTGACTTAGGCCTTGACTTTTAGCTATTCAGATTTCAAGCTGGGGCCCTTTAGTCTGCATTCTTCCCTTAAGCTCGTCTTGTAAGAATGGCTCCAAAATTTAACATACTATGATAATTCATCTCAACATGATTTTTGCTGTTTTGGGTTGGATATTCATATTGCCCTTGTATAAGTTTATAAACTTGGAAGTTTCAGAAACACAATCTAAACCAGGTGTTGTACACAGTCATAAAACACAAACAGACAAGTAATTTGAGCAAAGCTCATGAGACGCGCGACAGCCTTGGCAGTTCCTATTCGCAGGTTGTCTTGATATAACTCTATCCATTTTGACGCAATTCACTCTTGAAATTTACACCACAGCCACAAATTGAAAAAAACACTAAAACCCCTATTTTAGAAATTCAAGGTCATTCAAGGTCACCAATGTGTACACCAATAAAAAGCTTGTCACTATATTGCTTGTTATGATAAGCAGCATATCTGCCGATCTACAACCGTTTTTAAGCTACACGAGCCAATAGCGGTAAAATAACTATTTGTAGATTCTTAAAAATGTACGTTCTATGCTAAAAAATGTCATGCGGAAAATGTCTAGGTCTATCTCCAGCCATTTTGGCGCAATTCACTCTTAAAATGTGTCGCAGCCAAAAATCGCAGAAAAATTCATTAAAACCCCTATTTTGAGGGTTCAAGTCATTCAAGGTCATCGACGTTGACAGCAATAAAAAGCCTGTCACCAGTGCTTGTTATGATAAGCAGCATGTCTGTGCCTATCTGTAACCGTGTTCACACTACACGAGATAACTGCAGTAAAATAACCACTTCTTAGGGGGGTAGCTGATTTTGACGCAAGCCTGCGCCAGCCTCCTTAGACCTAGGGGGTCGAGACTTAAACTGCCAAAATCTACGTTGAGTGCTGAAAATTTCATATGCAAGTTGTCTCGGTCTATTTCCAGCCACTTCGTCGCAATTCAGTGTTGAAATGTGCGCTGCATCCAAAAATTGCGAAAAATACACTAAAAACCTCTTTTTGAGGGGTTCAAGGTCGTTCAAGGTCACTGATGTTGATAAATCCAAAAAGCCTGTCACCAGTGCTTGTTATGATAAGCAGCATGTATGTACCTATCTGCAACCGTTTTCACATTATTCGAGCCAATATCGGCAAAATGACGCCCTTTTAGGGGGGTACCCCTCTCTGACGCCCTCGTTCGAGGGGAACCCTTGCATCCAGTGGCACAAAATTTTGTCACGATAAACTAGAGACCGTGGGGCAGCCCACAGTAAAGATTTCGTGATCCTATCTTGCACCGTTCTGATACAGATCACGAGTGTGACAGACAGACAGACGGACAGACGGACAGACGCCCAGACGATGGCAAAGACGCGCGAAGCATTCTGCTGTCGCACGTAAAAAGCAGAAAAATAAATGTGTGGACACCAACAACAGATGCTACGAGGCCGAAAGGCATGCTGTACCTAACAAGTGCATAATATGTAAATAGCATCGTTACAGCATCAGAAGGGATATTCTAGCATTAAGCGAACAACCTTTGCAGGCAGCCACTTTGGTTGGATCGAGCGGCACTTTGCCGTACATATCGTCAGTTGTTTTGCAGTTGAGTCCCTGGCCTCGTGAGCAGGCAAGCTCCTCCCAGGCAAACACAAGCGGAATGATACGTCGAAGCACAAACAACGCTGCAGCATCCTTGCGTGACGGAGCTTCGTTGAGGACAATCTGCAGATTCATCTTGTTTACCCAGACGTCGAAGTTTGGCAGCAGTTGAACCAACTTGCCAGGGTCAGAACCGTCCGACAAGTCCGACTGCGAACACAATAACAATAAGCAATGTTTATTATTCAACACGATCCACATGTAACACATGAGAATAGAAAAAGAAGGATAACAGACAAAAAAAATTAGAATTTAACTAGAAATTTGGGGCAAAGCCCAACGTGAGTCCGCCCGGCGTCCTAAGCCCGATTGGGGGAAAAATTAAAGGGAAATTTCCCTGGCTGCAAAATCACGTGGCCCGAACTCAAATGCATTGGCATACGCAGAACGCGCATTGTCAACTTAGAATGGGTCAACATGAGCGCTTATAACTTAGTTGTTAGTAAACCAAAGTTCACAATTTTTTTGTTTAACTCCAAAAAGATCACTCTCGTTAACGTCATTTACATCTTGTTGCTATATTCATTCGTTCTAGAGATATTTGCACTCAAACTCAAATGTTTTCCTAAATAACGCCAAATTTTGGACTTTTTTGCCCTCCAAAACATTAAGGGGCAGTGCCCCCCAATCCTTGTACTCAATTTATCATGCCACAGGTGGGTACAATTTCACTTTGAGATCTCCAAAGTTACTTGACCAAATTTCACCAGACTTGTTTCGCCTAACGCAGGAGGAATCGCAGTAGATAAAATATTTATCAGATTTTAAATATCTTCATCCATTTCGGAGATATTTGCCACTAAACTTCAAAGTCGTTCAAAGTTGGGCCAAATTTTGCATGTTTTGGCCCCTTAAATTTTTGGGGGGTGAGCCCCCTGAAATTTTGGACCGGCATTATAACCGTGGAAAATTTTACGCCAATCGGTCGACACGTCTCGGAGATCTTGCGTTGAAAAAAACATCTCGGGTAAAACTTAAGTCTCCCGAAAACTATCGTTTTAAAAGGTTAAAAGTTTGGTGATGCTTGTGCATCTACAGCAGCAGGCAGCAGCTAAATGTTTGGTCCAAGTTTGGTCTAAGACTAAACACAATACTAAACTTTTTGCATTAGCAAACAAACACTGCAGGTCTGAGACTTAAATCTAAGACTAAAGTCTAAGCAAAACTTGACCTCACCAATGTTATCCAACTATGTAATAACAGTGGCCATACCTGCAGCTGTTCTAAAGATATAATGTACCGTGTACTGTGCCATGGACACAGTCACAGACTGGCAACAGAAGTTTCACGGCAGCTGGTCCGCAACTATGAAACAACCTGCCGTCTGACATTCGACATTACATTCGAACATTATAAGCGATTACTTAAGGCATCTTTATTCGTTAAGCCTGTGGAGCATTGTGACGTGCTTACTTGAATGCACTATATGCTTGCTCACTCAGTCATCGTACAAAAGCACACAAAAATCACAGTTTTCAGTTAACCATCTGACCCATTTGACACCTCCTCTTCAGAGAAACCATGAGAACGTCTGCATAAATTACATTGCCCGATATGTGCTAGAAGAATAAAACAAAAACAGTACTCACTGAGCCATAAATGCTGGCAGATAAAGCTGGTGGCAGTGCTTCAGAGTAGCTCACATTAAAGCCAGCCTGACTGACTGCTGCTGCTGCGGGAGAACTGGAACTGCACATTCCCGACTGATGTGCATGCGAGTTATTGTGCCATGCTGAAAAACAAATAATTGACTAATTACCAGTACAATGTTACAGATAAAAAAACATACATGAAAACATGATCAAAATGATTAAACATGTAGTGACAGCTTTAAAAATCAAAGTATGACAACATTTCAAAAATTCAGTATGACATATGTAGACTGGAGTCCTTATATGTAAAGTCTGTAGCTTGCATTGCTTGCAATTTTGCAAAATTTGCAAATTTTCTTCACAGTGGTACAACTATACACCACACATTGCACACACAGTAAGCAAGAATTGAGGCTCAACGTTATGCAGCATACAAAAAGATAAGAAGAGACAATGTTTGAATCTGACACTAACAGTTGTACAAGAGAACACTCCACAAAAGCTGAGGAAGAAGTGCTGCTGGCTGGATTTGAGATTGTACTTCTTTTCGAAGAGAACAGTGACAATGTGGAATGGTCTTGAACTCTTGATGATCAGTCATTATTACTGAATTCTTTCAATAATAATCTGTTGATATTCCCGAGTCTAATAGGTCATTTACGGACATGACCCTAGAGGCACCTGTTTCAGGCGCCTGTTTCTGGCAGCGGAAACAGGTGCCTGTTGACTTCTGGTGCCAGAAAGCATGACACACTTAGCCAGCAAATGATACCGGCAGAAAAAAAGTAAGATAAATTCCGATTTTACAAAAATTTGTTTTTTTTTCGTACTGTTCTATGAGTTGAAAAATACTTTCGTCACTCCACTTCATGTTTTATTTTAGTTTACAAACAAACAAGAAGTGCTATCATCTGCTCAGACTGACCAATCACAGTTCAGCTTTCCAGCCGGTTTCCAGCATAAAATTGAACATGCTCTATACAGCACCAGTTTCTGGCACCAGAAAAATCTGGCACCAGAAAAGTATTACAGACTGACCAGTTTCTGGTACCAGATGACTGGTACCAGAAACAGGTACCTAAAACTGGCCAGTGTGCCATTACTAGAAGTTACTGACCCCCACAAGTGCAGGTGCTGAGATGCTGTCTGAGCATTCTACTCTCAGTCCTGAGTTGCCTCATCTCCTGATCGACGCTCGTCCTGAGTTCACCCAGCGACTGTTTGAGCGCGCTGAGCTCGTGTCTCATCGCGTCGTACTCGGAGCGCGTGATGACGACGAACAGCGACTGATTGACGTCCAGCGCCCCGCCCCCTCCACCACCAGCACCACACGCCACGCCAGACGAGTGTGCTGCCATCTGTCCAGCACCACGTCCTGCGTGCGAGAAGTCAACACACGCAGACGAAGACGACTGCTGGTCGTACGACAGTCGCCTTCCATCGTCCGCCGACTGACGACTCACGTCTACACTCCCCGGCAGTACACACTCAGCTGCGGCTCCGTGCTGCTGCAGACGCACTAGCGCCTCGGCCATTTTACTGGCGTGCAGCAGACCGTTCTGTAGGTCCTGCTGATACATTCGCTCCTTGCAAATATCAAATTACTCGATGCAAATATCTCTTCAGATTTCAGTTTTTGCAGTATTCTGAATCTACAATGCCGACAGATAAGGAAATAAGATTAGCGAACTGAAATAATCACAACGTAAATAAACAACATTGGAGGGAAGACTATTTATGCACGCACCTTGCACTGAACTTGAACTTGAATTTGAACATCGATGATTGAAAAATTTTTGAGTAACAAATTTTTAAAGTTAACAAATATAAATAAACAGAGAAACTGTAACACATAAAGAATCACACTAGAAGCCAGTTTCAAATATTACGCTGAAAGTGAAACCTATCAAAAATTTGATATTTAGCTTTACGATACGATAATAATCGGATAGATCGAATCGATTAGTTGACCCATCCTCCTCTAGTCTCGTCTCACGCACGAGAAGTGACGAGATGTGCGTTGTTTTCTTTCCTGTTTAGTGTTTCGTGGCGAAGATATTGTTTCAATATGAGGTAATGATTTTGATGTTTTATCGGTCATAATCGTGTATATATTGTTGAAGTAATGCGGTAACAATGAAACTGTTATCATTTTTGCCGATGATGGGTGTGATTCGGTTACATATTTTGGACACAACTGTTCTATATTCGTTGAACCGAAAGGGAATTGTGCCATTTTTCTTGGTTTAGTCATGTAGATAGTCGTTAAGTTTTGCATTAGGCGACTCAACACAGTTGACACTGTTACTACACTGGCATTGCAAACGTATTATTTGCTCTCTCATTTTCTGCTTTTTCCGCAATTTTTTTACGTCATCCACGCTGCTTATGTTCACAAATTAACCACAGCATGGCCGTGCGTCATAAATTTGAAACCTGTTGAAGTGCTGTTTTTTACATCATTAAAATACTTGTAGCATATATTGTGTCATTGTGTACATTTTTATTGTATTCGTGTTGTCATGAGATGTTGTGAACATGTGACGGTTGCAGCAAGATATCGCGAGATAACCTGATGGAGGCGGTGAACGCGATGCTGCAGGCATCAGCGGAGAAGAAACGTAACTTCACGGAGACCGTCGAGCTGCAAGTCGCTCTGAAGAACTACGATCCACAGAAGGATAAACGTTTCTCTGGCACTGTCAAGTATGCACAGCAAGACTCCTCCTGGTCTTTGTCATGTACGAATGTTGCCTGACCTTTACCCAGGGTCATGAAACAACTGGGGAGGTACTGGGAGCATTTTGATGTCTCCCTTTACCATTATTGGTTGCTTAGCAGCCGATGTCTTCCATAATCATCAGTTTGTGAGTAAAAACACATGTTGAGATATTGCAGCATTGTCAGTTTCTATTGTTCTTCACTAAGTAATTATGGTCAGTGCTAGCAGTAGATCGGCGATCTCGCACTAAAGAGCAGAAAATTACTAGCGGTAGATCGCCATTTACCTAATTACATTTATCTCGTTAATGTAAGAATGCAGCCACTTTTCTTCTTCACTGCATTGCTAAGACTGTGGTTAGAATTGAAATGTTATCAATTACCAAGCTTTAAACAAAGTTCATTCAAAAGCACTATAGTTCTAAGTCCGTGTCACACAACAAAAAACAGCTTTGGCTCAAGATGGACTCTGATATAATACCGAATAAGCCTGATCTAAATACGTGACAGTGTCGTACGTGGCATGGATTGTAAACCTTCTACGTCTTCCAGGCATATAAATTCTACCATCTTCCCAATAATGTGTCTACCCGATCTACCTCTAGCAATTTTCCAGTGCTAACAGCAAGATCGCCAATCTACCGCTAGAATTATTGAGTAATTATAGCATAGTGCTTATGAACTGCATGGTTATTGGTTAAGTTTGTTCTTTTGTGTTTGTCATGCAGTGTAATAGTTTCGCTGAGCCCGCACTTATCATAAAACTTGTATTACTAATACTAATATTGTTATAATAGTCGTATAACTTTTAACAACCCTTACAACATTTTTTTCAGTGTTACTTATATACTTGTAATTTTTAGTTTTATTATGTGTTTGTTATACTGTATAGAGTGTTTCTCATTGCCACATGCCTATTTTTGTGTGGAATCACTATACAGTTTATTTGCGATTGTTTGATTTATGATGATCTGCTGTGCATGTCGTCAGGTTACGTCATATTCCGAGGCCGCAGATGTCCGTTTGCATCCTCGGTGACCAGCAGCATTGTGACGAGGCGACGGCCAACAGTATTCCTTGCATGGATGCCGAAGCTCTCAAGAAACTCAACAAGAACAAGAAACTTATAAAAAAACTTGGTCAGTAATTTGTGAATGTATGGCCATAAATAGTAGGATTTGACACTGTATTTGACCCTAGCTAGTAGGATTTGACATCGTGCATTTATGTGCAACTCTATTTATCTAATGTTAAAATGTTAACAATACCCTTGGTAGTGATAATTCGATAAATGCTATGGTAAGTGATAAATTGCATGCTATATGATGTACATTGAGTATTGTTTAAGATTGTTTTGACATCCATTTGCATGACGTACAGAGTGTACCAAAACAAACCGTTCCCTAGGGAAATTCTGTATATTCAGAGTACGGAAGTGTAGCGTTTTATTACCAGATTTGCAGTTTACAGAGCAAGGTGACATAACCTGCACATTTAGTTATAAATTGTTATTTTTGATTCCAAAATCTTAGTTGATTGAACGTAAGGCACACTTCAAGTTGCCAAATAATTAACTGAAACTTTGACCGAAAAATTATAGCACAGAAAGTGCATTTGTATATGTGTGTGTGTGTAGATTTGTATGTGTTTGTGACTGTCGTTATGCAGCAAAGAAGTACGATGCATTTCTGGCATCGGACTCTTTGATCAAGCAGATTCCGCGTATCGTTGGCCCCGGTCTGAACAAAGCCGGCAAGTTCCCGACCATGCTGACGCACAGCGAGCCGATGATGGGCAAGATTGACGAAGTGAAGGCGACGATAAAGTTTCAGATGAAGAAGGTATCATTTCTGCGGCTTGACTGTGTGCTTGGTGTGCTTCAGCATTTTAAACGTAACGTAAAGTCCTTCCTGAGCCTTACCACCCGTAGGGCGGCGCTGATCTCCGTTTTCTAAGGCCCTCAGCCAGACACCAGTTTTTACAACTGCGAGACCACGGATATGGGGCCAGTGTATCGCGCGGTGTGCCTGTTTACGTCCCATTGGTGAAGCCGGTACCAAATTATACTGCTTGGTGACAGAGGAAAGTGTGTGAACAACTTGTTTAAGGTTGTTACCCGGCGGTGCCCGGTGTGGAGTCAAACCTGCGCCTCTGAGTTACCCTGCCCCTGAAATGAATGTATAACAGGTTAGCAACTAAGACCTTTAAGATCTCCATACACTATGTAACTGTGTATGATCATGTTTGAGGAATGCGATGTTTTTGACGACTTGTAATTTTGCATGCATGACTTGGGTCTAAATCTGGAGGATAACAGAAGATTAATAGAACTGCCATTACTGTTAATTTCATAAGCATGCATATAATGGCAAGTTTTTAAAATTTTAAGTTTAGGTCATTTTTTTGTGTTTTGCGTTTAGAAAATATCCTTGAAGATCACACATTTTTTCACATGGCTCAAATTGAAATCGTTTTTTGGCTGCTTGCTTAGCTCGCATATTACTTGTAGTCACGTACTTTTAAATTTTTGTGCCAGTACACTATATTTGAACATTTTTGGGCTACGAAAAGCTTGAGGAAGATTTTTCATGGAGGTGCTGGAAAATTCTGGCTTTTTGTCCGTAAGAGTGATACTTTTGGAAAATGAAATGAAACTGCCATTTTTCTTGTTTAGTAATCCGTACAGCATCCTGGCATATTTTCAGCTCGTTTGCTTCGTACGCTTCTTAGATGCAACTGAAGTGAACGTTGATCTCAGTTCAGTTCATTTCTGCCACTTTGTACATGTGGCTCTGTCTCTGTGGTGTTTGTTTGCAGGTGCTGTGCCTTGCTGTGGCGGTAGGTCACGTCAAGATGCAGCCTGAGGAGTTGGCCGCTAACATCAACCTCGCAATCAATTTCCTCGTCTCTCTGCTCAAGAAGAACTGGCAGAACGTTCGCTCGCTCTACATCAAGTCAACCATGGGCCCGGCACAACGACTTTACTAATAGCGCTCGGAGACATTCTGTCTGTTTGCAAGGCTGACAGTCTTTGTATACATGAGCTGTATGGTACTCCGACACTTTGCTGTGGATCCTTCATGGCATGAGTAGTGCTAATTCAAATAAAACATGTATTTATTGTGTTACTTGGTGGCACCTCTGTATGATTGATCGTAATAAAGTAGCGAGTGGAAATTTCATCTACACTGTGTCCGATAAAAAAGGAAACCCCTAGACACTAAACAATAGAAATGTTAAATCTGAACTAATCTAAATAAAAATTTCATGCACTTAATCCCCAATAAATTGCTGAAGCAAGCACTGAATTTTGTTGAAAAATATTTTTGGCAGAGTTATTAATTGTTGACTATTGATAACAAAAATATCTTCGTTACCAATATTGTATTACATAGGCTACTGCAGTTGTTCGATCGGAAGTGATGTTTGTTGACACAATTATATGTAAAGAATAATGTGAACAATAACAACACGGTATTTTCTGCAGACGATCGTGCTTTGGTTAAACTGTTGAGACAAAAGAAAGGGTATAGTTCTAAAAGGTTTATTGCAGAATTTTCCAGCAAGTCGTGGACACTGTCAAGATTAAGCAAACTGTTGCGACACCTCACATTTTGGGGTGACCTCACAAAAGCTGCTGTAGCTATTGTTTGCGTTGCGAGATTTTACTGAAATTTAGCGTGTTTATTGCCAACAGATGATGCATTGCTGGCATAGAATTTTGCCAGAATCAAATGTTCTTTGTTGGAGTTTTGCAAGTGTACAGAGGAGTTTATTGGTAATTGAGATATTTTGTTATTGCTATTTGACAATAACTCCACTAACAAATAATGCATATAAAAACAAAATTTGGTACTTGCTTCAGCAATTTTTGGGATTAAATATACAGAATTATTCAGATTCACTTGGATTTGACATTTTTATTGCACAATGTCTAGTGATGTACTTTTTTACCAGACACAGTGCACGTGTAATGCATGGAAGGCATTGGCCTACTGTGAGCCCAGTTAAATTGCTTTTCTAGTGTTATGAATGATTACGACGCAGAACATCAGCAACAGATAAGCTAGCGTTTTCAACACAACATCATGCAAATGTAACACACGTGTATAACAGCAAGATTGGGCAAATCTCTGAACATTTGCTCAAATCTTGCGGAAAAAGGTTTTAATTCGCTAAGTCTCAAATTTTGTTCGTCTCCATGAGTTTCAAATCGTTTTTGGCAGCAGTTCTCAATACCACACATTTCAGTAACAGTATGTGTTCAACGGTGTAAATTTCCAGTTCAAAAGCTGATCAGTGTATTGTAATCACATCCTAAACCTAGACCTGTTATGCGAATTTGTTTCAAATCCGAATCATGATTTAGATTTGCCCATGTCATCAACACTCAGCCAATCAGATGTGTGAGCACTAGTACTTTAAATCTGGAGTTGTCATTCACTAGATCTCACATGTACATTATACAGTACACTTGTCTCAAAACAGGGCCACAAATTTGACATATATCAACTGATATACAGTATCATGCTGTAACTTTTGGCAGTGATGTAAACAACACAAAGAATACGGCAACATTGAAACAAATCGACTTCATGCAGAATCTGGAACAATAAAAAATCAATGGTGTATAATCCCAATCACCACTATGATACAAGCATTAATGAACATCTGGTCCAAAAGTCAAATATTTAATTTTATTTAACAGTTATTTTTATAATTCGGTTTGGCACAAAATTGAACAGTCAGCAGGGTACTGATGTGCCAACAAATTTGCAGCACTCAGACTCGCCTTGTACGACATGCAACGTGACAAGTCATTTACAGAGGAAGATCAAATTGAAAGGAAGATTCACTGGGAAGAGCAGGACATCAGCGGTATTAACTGACACTATGACAGCCCCAAATTAGTATTACATTTATTTGATAATAGATAACAGGGTGCTAACACACCTTGGCACACCTACACGGATGGCTGCATACATGTCAGCAAATGTGGCATCTTTGCTTGTTAATTGTTTGCTAGTATAACGTTTAACCACAGCATGGATACGGACATAACATACAGAAGGAATGAACGGCTGAACTCACAACAATGACGACATATACTACAATAAAACATTTACTCATCAGCAACACTATGACAATGACCAAGGGGAGGCTTGCCACTGGAATCCTTCCCGAGTACTAAAAGCACGGAAATATTATGCTCAATCCAGAATAATCCTATCGTGAGCCTGGAATAACACCAAGCCTGCCAAGTCATGACTAAGTCACCCGTGCAAATTCAATTACCCACCTATGATAAATGTTTTCCATTTTGGTCCCAGTTTTTTGCCTTTATTGTTAAGATGCACTAAATTTGGTCAGTTGATTACAGGAAAATAATTAAAAGTTGTTGCGACCAGATGTAATTATTTAGGGCTAAAATGCACCAAGTACAATTTCAGCAGGGGCTCCGCTTCAAACCCCAATGGGGGAGCTGATAATGCTCCTGCTGATGCCACGCTGAATTTAAGGGGTCCTAATTCTGAAGCAAGAGAGGGGAGGGAAAGGGAAGGGGAATGAAAGCAGAAAGGAGGGAGGGGAAAAAGGAGATTGCTAGGCAGGGATAGGTAATGAAGAGGGGGATTATCACCCTAACTGACAGTATGATAACTTGGCAGACCTATAACATTGTTCAAATAGATCAACTGTAAAATAATACCAAAAGTGTCTACACAAATACTCTAGCAGGAATGGTCAACAACGTATAAAACTTCACAAACACAAACAGTTGTGGGAAGAGGTAACAATTCAGCCCCGAAACTTCAGACCTGCAAACGACAACGGAAGCAGTTATGTTAACAATCTCATCGGTATATAAGATGTTTAACCTGTGCCAATAAATAAACACGAACTCAGCGATGCAGTATCTCAAATGCAGCTTATCTTTGTCTAGAAAGTTTGCTAGATTTTTTGTCAGTCAGTTCCTGACAGGAGGTATTTTGTGAGTGACATTTACAATTTACAATGTAGCCAGTTCAGCACTGAAGCTAAGACGAGGGGAGTGGAGTGGAGCCAAGTATCAAAAAAACTACACAACCATATAAATGAAAATAGCATGACCAACATTACACTATCATACTACAGATACTTGATGTACAAAACTAGTTTTTACACATGTGCAGTGACTAAAACATTGAAAACAGTAATAGATTCCAAATGAAAATTTCTCGAGTGGAACTGGGCAGTTTTGGCATAAATAAGGCCAAAATCTGGTTGACCCAAATGATGTATCCATTAGGGACAACACTAATACAAGGAGGTAATGTTTTTGCCGGTTTTTGTTTGTTTGTTTGTCTGTTAGCAAGATAACTCAAAAGTTATGGACGGATCTTTCTGAAATTTTGAGGGTATGTCGGGCATGGCACAAACTACCAGTGATTCAATTTTGGGGGTGATCCGGCAGGAATCCTGGATTCTCGATCACTTTGAAATTTTCGTTACCATTGCGTTAAAGGGGGGATAAGGGAACCGCTGGCAAAGTGAATATGGTGACGCCACCTGGCGAATAACATTGCCTTGGTGGAGGTACCTGCGGGCTATGACTGCTTTCTAGTTGGTACTGTATAGTGTACATGTATTTTGTATAACAGCCATTAACAGCACCTGCTAGGTGGTAGCTTTAGGCTTGCACTGCTGTAGGTACTTCAAATCCTTATCGAGGTAGCTCTTGAGAGATTCATAAGCCTTGTCCAGGTCATCGTTGACGACAACGAAATCATACGAACCCGGCTTCTCAGCTAACAGTTAACAATAATCCACAGCTTATGACACATAATCACCAACCGACGGTATATATATTAGCTACACCGGCTTACAGTGGAAATTTCTGTGGAAATATGCTCTTTGTTTTGATTCAAAATGACGAGAAAATCTATAATTTGTTGAAACGTGCCAAAAATTTGTGCCACATAGGCCTACATGCAGCAAAGATTACACAACTAAATGCCAAACTTCAGGTCACTGCAGAAAATGCCAAGCAGTTAGTAACCTACCGTACTCTAGCTCAGCTTTCGCAACTGCCAGCCTCTTTGACAAACTCTCTTCTGTCTCGGTGCCCCTGCCACGAAGACGGTCCTCCTGTAAATGAACGAGCAACATATTTACATGGATATAAAGCAACAAACTTGACACTGGGGGCAATTGTGTTACTACACTACCCTGAGAAATGTCTTCCTACACACAGTGATAAAGCACATAATTATTCTATGTTCAGCTGGTTTTGAAATTTTCAAGTAAACTTTTGAAAATTGTCAAACAAGTAAAGGTGCTAAATTTTGCATGCAGAGAGATGCAGAGATTTGTGGGCAGCTGGGCTCTAATCTTTATCATTACATTTGGTATACGAAAGCATCTTACAGACATAACGATACTTCAAGCTATACAAGCAAAAGATATACTCCAAAAGCCATTCCAGTCCATATGCTCAACTTGTATCAAATACAGAGAACAAAATTTTACACAAATCATAACTCATCTGTTTATGACAATGTCTGTGGCCACTCTGTGCATTACAATGTAAGCCACAACTAGCCAATGGCTTAGGCACTAATAAACTACCAGAATAATGTCACACCAGGTGTTTCATGCTGGGAGGCTTGATAAATATATAGCGGCATTTTATATCCGTCTGCTTAATGCTTTTCACGCCTTGCATATCAATGTCCAGAATGCAGATGCGTCCAGAGCCACGGATGTCGGCAATAGCCTTCTTGCTAACATGCACAAAACATAGCAGCAATATGCAATATTACATACAGAGCTAAATCATGGTAGACACTGGCAGCAGAATAACTGTGTAATATACTCAGTAGCATTATTCAATAGTGCAATCAATCAAAACAGGCTGGACCCATTTTTAAAAAGCCTCTCGCAAGAAAAGGTTTCTAAAGGTGTCCATAGCTCTTAATGGGAGCACATCTCACAGCTATGCAGCGTCACTTGCCACAGATCAACGAGCCCTACCTTTACTCAAACAAGGCAGGCAATTACTTGACTTAGCTTGCTAAAACTAGAATACAGTGACTATCACTGGCATACAATTAGACGGTACAGTTTTGATCAATTACCAATGCACTGCAGAAAAAACAGACATAACAATGATAGCTACTACTTCAAGCTATACAGGCAAGCTATAAGGCAAATTGATGACGTAAAAGTAAAAGTAGTAGCAATGGCAACATAGCATAAGCATAAGCATGATATTCAATCAGCAGATAAACATCCAAAATGAAAAATGAAATAAGTTAATATAGTACATCATCAGTGAAAATTTCTTCATGAAATTTTACTCTTATGTACGCAAGAACAGTCAATCAAACACGTGTTAACATTAACACTTATGCTTGTCATTCTTGACTCTTAGAGTGAATGACTCAACATGTTTAGATCACACAATAAATAAACAAATAAATGACAGTGAGTCACCTGGTGCCATAGAGATTTCCCGAGAACTCTGCATGCTCGACGAACTCTTTGTTGGCAATAGCACGAGTCATCTCATCACGAGTCACAAAGTGGTAGTCTGCACAATATCATATCATATCACCAAACTTACTACAGCACCCGTATCTGTAGCACAAGGCCGATACAATATTCAACCACTACAAAAACATACAGTAATAAAAAGGGAAAAATAAGATAAAAACTGTAGCATATCATCAGTACAAGTTTTTTGACACATAATAACTAATACACATAATGATAACTTCAGGTGGACTCATGTTACATAAATGCAGCGCATCATTTCAAGTTTAACTGCTGATGGCTGCAGCCTTACAATAAACAATATGTACAAGATATTTGGTGCATGTGATCGCAGCAGTCTGGATTACTTAAGAGTTTGTGTGAAGCTTGATGGGATAAAACAATTGACTGACAGAAGACATTGTGCATGTTCAGAACTCTATTTTTAGCACAGGCATATGTGTAGGTGTGTGGATGTGTGTGTGTCTCGTTGCATTCTACAGTTCTTTTATTTTTAATCTGGTTTTCTTTGTGTGTGTGCTTGTCTTGTTACAGTTTTAATTGTGTTTGTGGCTGCCCTCAGTAACCTTTTCCAACAGCAAACTGCACCAAAAATAAATTGTACCGAATAGAACCCAGGTCACAGTAGCATAATCGATCATAAATGAATATTTTCTAACAACTGACAGTGTCTATTATCACTACTGGTAGTCTGAACAGAGCAGACTTTACCTTTTCCGTTGGTTTCGCCAGGACGTGGGTTACGAGTTGTATCTACACAAAGACATGCAAGGCAGTCAAATCAGTGCAAGAAAACACATTTCATCTACGTGAAATATTATGTGAAACAAAAAGCTTGCTCAAAATAAGAGCACCAGCTAAGCATTTCACTGAAGAGCACAAATGTAACTGAAACGAGCATAAATAAAACCCAGACCCATTGTCAGAATTCACTGTTTCAGCCAAGTCCTCTGCTCTGCAAGCTTGCTACTTATTCGCATAAAATGAACAAATCAACCTGCATTTTAGACATAACACACATAAAAAAATTCAACATACCGGTAATATTTCTACAAAAACAGCAAGTGCCACAATTTGCACGAATATATAGTGCCAGCAATTGGTGCTGATTCACTGAAAATATACAAGAAATTTGAGCTAATGATCACGAGATGCGCAAAAGCCTATAGCAGTTCCGGTTCAGTAGTTTAGCTGAAAATTGGGGTGTTCATGCTAAGTTGTACACAAATACCAAATTCTCTATCTGGATCTCATAACGATAGTAGTGTGGCGCCACCTTGTGAATGATAAAGACTTGTGTTACAGCCCGAAGTCGCCAAAAAATCCATAAAACCCTTTATTTTATTTGAAGGGCATTCAAGGTCATTGAATTTGGCGCCAATAAAGACCCAGTGTACAACTTCCTATTAGTGATTAATAGTAACCTAGGCCCTATCTCGCACCGTTACTGAGATACAGCGACTTATTGACCAAAAATCGCAAATTTTGCCTACTCCACCCTCTCATTTAGCGTTCTCGTTCGGGGTGACCCCCTTCGAATTTATGGAAAAGCTTTACGGTTCCTGAAACTAGAGTCTTCCAGGCAGCCGATAGTGAAGATTTGGTGATCCTAGCTTGCACTGTTTTTGACTGATCCACCCATGTGACAGACAGACAGACAGACAGACAGACGGATGGACGGACGGACAGAATTGCGATGGCTAAGACGCGCTGAAAGCAGTAGCTGCTTTCGCATGTAAAAATCAAAAGTTTACAAAAGATGAACAGACAGATGCAGATACTGCATTGTTTTTCTCAATTACGGCCAGAGTGATAACCCAAGGATTCATAACTTACGTGAGACACTGAATGCAAAACAGCCAGCAAATTCCTTCATCAATCTCTGAACCAGTGTGCTTTTGCCTGACCCCGATGGACCACTGAACACCAGTGGCTGCAGTGAACTCATTCTACGTAGTACACCAGTGCAGACCAACCTGAGAAACCGCGGGCTACAACACACCACAGAGAAAGCTCAGCAATTAGTGCTGTAAGTATGCTACGTTTGCTATTGGTGGTCAAATTAGAAAGAAATGTTTCAAAAGCCTGTTTGGTGATTCTTTCGCACTGTAGCACAAGTACAACACAAGTAGATGAAACAATGGACAATAGTTTTCTATTAATTTGGGTGAAAGGGATCTGCCAATTTCCAAGAACTGTACTGGGAGGGGACTATTAATGACCCGGTGCAACCACCAGCGAGGGGAAGTCGTAAAAGGGCTCCACACCTGACCTAGTCACGTGTTACAGGGGGTTCTACACTACAGCTATTTCAATTCATTAAGAATTATTGGAAAATTGATAGAGATCCCAATCTAGAAATTTATAACAGTTTTAATTTCTAATGTGCTGAACTTGTTCCTTGGATATCACTTGGTGACAAAATACCAAGTGCTGCCAACTAATAACCCATCTAGACACCCAGGCAACTGGCTCGACAAAAAGCAAAATAATTCAGCTGTCAAAAAGAGGTGATATTCCATACCTACTCAATAGAAAAGCCTGTTCTCTCAACCACATCAAAGGCACAAAGCACTCTTCTGCTGTGCTTTTGGATGCGTATGAGATATTGCCAGCAACTTGATTTGATTCTCAGAAATGCACTTCATAGAGATACACTGTCAAGTGTCAACACATTACTGTTTCAGCCAGCAACATTTCATCTCTATTTAAGGTTTAAAAATATTATGCACTCAGGTATTGTCTTACATTTAGGCATATACTGTAAATCAGTGGTAAATCAGTGCAGAATGCTTCGCGTGTCTTAGCCATCGTCTACGCATTCATCTGTCTGTCCATCCGTCACACCCTGGCACTGTATCAAAACAGTGCAAGCTAAAATCACAAAATCTTCACCATGGGCAGCCTCAAGGGCTCTAGTTTTTCGTGACAAAATTTCGTGCCCCTGGTGTGGAGGTTCCCCTCAAACGAGGGCGTCAGACGGTGGTACCCCCTCTAAAAACGTTATTTTGACCCTATTGGCTCTTCTAGTGTGAAAACGGTTGCAGATAGGTACATACATATTGCTTATTATAACAAGCACTGGTGACAGGCTTTTTAAATTTATCAACATCGATGACCTTGAACAACTTAAACCCCCAAAAAGGGGTTTTTAGTGAATTTTTCGCAATTTTTGGATGCAGCGCACATTTCAACACTGAATTGCAACGAAATGGCTGGAGATAGACCAAGACAACCTGCATACGAAATTTTCAGCACTAAACGTAGAGTCCAAGTCCCGATCAAGGAAGCCGGTGCAGGCAGGCGTGAAAAACGGCTGCCCTCTAAAAAGTGGTTATTTACCACAATTATCTCGTGCAGCATGAAAACGGGTGCAGATAGGTACAAACATGCTGCTTGTCATAACAAGCACCAGTGCCAAGTTTTTTATTGGTGTCAACGTCGATGACCTTGAACCCCCAAAATAGTGGTTTTTAGTTAATTTTTTTTGCGATTTCCGGCTGCGACACACATTTTAAGAGTAAATTGCGACAAATGGCTGGAGATGGACCTGGACAACCTGCGTATGACATTTTTAGCATAGAATGACATTTTTTAAAATCTCAGTTTCGATCTCTTAAATTCAAAGAGTCTTCCATACCGAGGCCTCAAATTAAGGTACTCTTTCAAGACACATTAATATCTTATTGTTGTAAGCCTACACTGATTGCCAAAGTGGCAGGACTGCTGCTATCGCGCATCACGCGAGCTTTGCTCAAATTACTTGTTTAATATGGCATGCCTAGCCAAAAAGCTGGACCAAATTAAAACCAAAAGCTAAAGTTAGATGTTTTAAAACAACTGCAAATGCTAACAGGTTTATTTTAACAACAAATAGTGAAAAGTCATAATTAAAGAACTTCCTGACCAATATGAGACTTAGATGCTAATAATATGAAATTTACAGTTTATTATTTGACATGAACACTCTCAGCAGAACCAACGTCTGATACCTGCTGCTAACAAAATATAAACTTTGAAAAAATGTGATTACTATGAAATAAACACAGTACCAATTACTCACCAAAGCTATAAGTATAAACAGATCAGCTTTGGAAGTCTCAGACCAAAATCTCTATAGATCTGAAAAAACACAAGCACACCACAGCTCAGCAGACAGTATACAGCAGGAATATGTGGAAAACTAATCATAATAATTAGACTGTAGCAAAGCGCACATGTTTGCCAATCAATAAACCATTAGCAGCAAACAGCCATATGAATCAGCCTACAGCCTGGAGGCTCAAAAGGCTTAATGCACAAACCATGTCTAATTAGCAGCATAACCAATCAATATTTAGTAACCCTGCAACCACCATTTTAACAACCACTAACCACTGCTGCTCCTTTATTTATATACTTAATACTCAAATCGTACACAAAATACACATAAAATATATAAAAAGAAAAATAACGAGACCAAAACATTAACAAGTTAACAGCATATTTCTCTCTGACGTATAATCATTGCAAATAATGAGACTGACTACTGGCAGCATAATGAGTAGTAAAGTACTTGTTTAAAAGCATTTTATGTAAGTAAATTATTACAAATTTGTAATATTACATTACACATATAAAATTATGTGTCCACTGCATTTCTTCATAATAACCATAGATTCAGAAGTTGTGGTAATTACTGCAAACACAAAATTCATTTTTGAATGTTATAAAGTAAAACTACAAACCCTTAGATACAGTCAGATCATAATTCTGTTACAGATCTTATTTTGCAATTTAAAAAATTTGTAACTGATTTTTAGTACAAAAATTAAAAAAAAAATTTCTGCAAGTAATTGAATCCAAAAATATTACTCGAATCCTATTTTGGACTCAAGTAACTAAAATACCAAAATGCCCAGCACAGCCGTAATTGTAGCTTGCATTACTTGTCATTAATACAAGCATCAGCAGACTTATTACACACACACAGGAAGTAGAATTACACTAGGCCAATGTTCATACAGCAAGTGTCTTGTGTATCAAACACGAAACACGACCGAGTTTGATGTCTCCTATACAGAACCTAGCATGAGTAAGCAATATAACTGAGTATATTATAACCTTGTACTGTCATCTGTCACAGAACTCAATCGTTTGCTGGCCTAATATCGGACGCCAGCTGTACCAGCTTTCTTATGTTTCAAACAGTCCGGTACTTATTCCGGAACCTAAACAAGTTAGAAGGCACAATTACACTAATTTAGACCAGCTTCATATGCTATATATGCTGTGCTATATATAGCCCCCTAGCCGTACTAGTGCCACGTGACTGGTTGGAAGAATATTTTCCAGACGCTGTACAGAAC
>Ga0209367_1002826_pt1 | contig 23224 bp, 15 predicted proteins | sample WorMetLIZISLAND2_FD_187412 | JGI IMG/M metagenome (GOLD analysis project Ga0209367, IMG submission 187412) | Marine gutless worms symbiont microbial communities from Max Planck institute for Marine Microbiology, Germany - Olavius geniculatus... ... | reverse complement strand
AGCGACTCACGAGCGACCAACGACAACTAATAGGAAAATATTTTTGATTGTTTGCTAAATAAAGTTAAGATGCAACACTTACAATATCCATGGATATATCCACAGGATGGCTAAAGTCTAATATCCACACATGGATATATCCATGGATAGGCCTATATAGCCTATCCATATCCACGGCAAGCCTGCCTATTAGTGATATTTTGCGTTTTATGCTGCGGAGAACATTTAAAAAGTGAATTGCGCCGAAATGGCTGGAAATAGACAAAGATAACATGCATCTAAAATTGTCAGCATTAATCGTAAATTTCGGCAGCTGAAGTTTCGACTTTTCGACCTCCGATGTTTAGGGAGATCTCAATCGCTTTTACCTTGGGTATCACACACTTAAATTTAAAGGAAGCCAACTGTGGAATCGACTTCCATGTGATTTAATAAAGATAGATAAGATCCCAATCTTCTTTGTCATTTACGAAATTATGAAAGAACTACTCAATACAGCCTATACAGGGTGCGACAAAAAAGTAATCCCCTGTTGTATTTGCAGAACTTTAAGCATCGACTTGAAACTTTCTTATGGAACCTTGAGCGAGATTTGTCTACGAGCGAGCGAGAAAACAACTGGTGAGTCGCTTACAAGTCTAGCGGGGAAAGTGCACCGCCCATTCGTTGACGTGCCGTTACGTAATGTGAGTTAATTTTACTTATTTATTATGTTTATTCAGGTTTTACGAAGTAAACAAACGCGATGTGTAAATAACGAAACGTGAACTAAATAAATATTATATTGTAGGTATATCATGTGGTAATTTTGTGTAATGTTGACTGCGTCGATAGGTTGCTCTATCTGTGTTGTTTATTAGGACTGCTTGTTGATATGCGCCGTGATTCTTTCTGAGACTTTGGCGCTTTATAAATCATTTACTTACTTACTTACTTACTTACTCTGATGCAGTGATTTTCAACCGGGGTTCCGCGGAACCCAAGGTTCCGCGAGCATATGCCAGGGGTTCCGCGGCTGGTCAGTAAAAAATAATAATTAACTTAGCGTGCGAAATTACGTCAAACAAAACCATTAAAGTATAGCCCGCTATGCACCGATCATGCTTAGTTCCAAATTAGCGCTTCTAACCGTCTACTTTAGCATGAAGTGTTGAATATTTTCCTTGTTGTTAACAATGTTAGAATATTTGCATTAAACATCGAACAATAGGCCTAATTTATTAGTCAGCATTATGAAATTGTGTGTTTATCTTTCATTTCTTCAAACACTCTGCTTAAGAATATAAAAAGCTTTGCCCATCAGCGCAACTGGCTGGGGGTCCAGACCCCTGAGCTGTCTGTGGGGGTGAAAAAAGTAAAAGATCCAATGATAATGCTAATTGTGCCGTTGGCGACCGCCTCGTAAGGTGATTTTGGTTACGGATAAAACAAAATTGCTAAATAATATCATCTAATACGGTCAAATTAAACGAGTCTTTTGCCCGCTGCTTTATCGTCAGCGTTTGAGGGATATGCCCCAGAGTCCAGACTCTTACAGGTTCTCTGTTTCTTGACATCAGTCTCTAGACACCCTAAAAATTCCACTTTGCCTACACCGCTGAACTCGTTTATTATTGCATGGGGTTCCGTGAGTGATTGTCACACTTATGTAGGGTTCCGCTGCAGCAAAAAGGTTGAAAAACACTGCTCTGCGTAATGCCGAAGTGATTAGGATCACCTAGCCTAGTTCTAAGCTGTCCGTACTGTCCTTGAGGACAGCTTAGATTTCCAGTGTATAGGCGCTTGAGTGAAGAACACAACTACTTGGTGCGGTTACAAATTCAAGAAATAAGTAAACGCGTACCTTGATAATAGTCGGTTGTACAGTGGCGCAATGAGAAATAACAACAAAAACTGTTCAATTAATAATAAAACTCACTTCAAAAATTTCACTGTTTACAAACTGCCAACTCTCGCCAGAAATAGTAATAGCCATATTAACGTGGAAGAATGGGCACATTCACAAACTCGCGCTGGGTAATAAACTTGAACTTAAACTTGACTGGTTCGGAAAAAAAACAGTTTTTGTTCCTAAAAGTCCTCAAAAGTGTATGTTTTTAAAGTGTATTGTTTGTTGTAAAATTGTTTACACATCATATTCTGTTTAGTATTAACATTGTATTTTTTGACTATTTCTTCTTGCAATAATTTGTAGAAAACGATGGGATCATGATGGGCAAGGAGTGTAAGATGCTTTTATTGGGTCAAAATTTTGTGCACAGTCATTGAACTCTAAACAAAAAAAAACGGAAAAAAACTTACCGTATACAAAAACCTTTAAAAACCTGAAACCTAATTTTAAAAACCAAGGGTTTTCACTTTTGAATGCAACTGTATCGGCCACAGACCTATAAATAAGTAGACTGCTTACTCACCATTTGCCTAACGCAACGAGTTGAAGCCACTTGAAGCCGGTTTCATGAAATATTCATCCGTCGTGCATATTTCAGTGGGTATGATCCGCCGACTTATAGCTGCGTCTATGATGCCTACTGCATTAGTGTTAGTTCATACGTAAGTATATTATAAATACGCCGAAGCCGGCGCATGAAAAGCAAATTTTCTAGTATATTGCCTCAATACAACAAAACAAAACTTTTTTGAGTTTTTGTCTGCCATGCCATCAGCGGGTATGCCTAACGCGTTAGTGTTAGATAGGCCATTAAAAACGCAGTTTCCGTACACTAAAATTGATTAATTATCACATTACAAATACATTTCTAACAATCAAACGTGATTAAAACGGATTTTGACAGTGGTCCAATAAGGAAGACTTGCCTTAATAGAAAGGACGCATGTAATTCGAAATATATTAAACATTTATCGTGCATATGCGGAGATGGGCATGGCATTTTTTGGGCTTCAGTGTTTTTGCTGAATCCACTATCTATGGTTTTTATATCTATGGTATCGGCAAATAAATTATAAAAAATAAGACTTATATAAAAATTACCTACTTAACCTGAAGTGATGATCCAATTTCATTAAAAATTTTAAAACTGTTTGACATTGTATTAATTTTTGTGGTACATGTAATTTATTTCATTTATCCACAGGACCACGACTTTATTGCTGAAAAATAGTGACCACTACATAGTAGGAACTTAACAAGTGCACTAAAGTACTTATACTTACTTATTATATATCGAGTTATTATTAGACATAACATCTTACTTTTTCATAATTTTTCATAATTTGTCTAATCTATGTTTAGATGTATTCGATAAGTCTGCTGAGACAACTTTCTCCGCTAAGCTATTCCATAAATTTACAACTCTGACACTGAATGAGAACGTCCTGAGATCATAACGACATAATGGAAGTACCGCTAGTTTTATGCCCTGTAGTGGATTATAATTATCAAATTGAATTTATGAACGCACCCTTAGTAAGTGGCACTTTAGCAGTCGCGTGACATTCGTTTACTTCCGTACACTTTTATAATACTGTGTAATTGACAATAAAGTGTTTTATTATTGTAAAGTAAGTTCATGCCATCGTTTGTATTATATGATAGGATGCTATTGTTTACCATAAGTCTAAATGCATTGCTTTTGTACATTTGCGCGTGTTTTACAAGGAGTATTTTGAACTTTGAAATCCGCGTACTGGTATTGAAAATCTTCAATCTGATCTTCGTCCTACAATATAGCTCTAGGCTAATATTTAGGACGAAGTTCTTTGTCTAAGGATCACCTAGCTGACGGTGACAGCGGACAGTTCAGTAGCAATAGCAATGAACTTCAGATACTGAATATGACGCTGTGTGCCATGGCTAAGGATCACCTATCGGTGAAAAAAAGTCAGGGGCCTAATTTACATAATATTGTAAGACAATCCTAGAATTGTCGTAAAATCATCGCAACTTTGCCGTATCTTTATTAGGATGATAAATTCGTCACGGTTCGCTAAATAAAGATGGCGTCTCTCATTTTTGCCGGCCGCTTAAATTTAAGTGGGCAACTTTGGCCACTTATTTTTAAGTGACGTTTAAGCAGGCTGGCCGGCGTAAATGGTGTTGGTGCAATGCATTTTCTGCTAAGTACGGTGGTTAAGCATGTACTTAAATTCAAGTATGGTTGGTGCAATGTGCCCCTAAACATGGTCGTTTTCGGTTTTTAGATGCCCACTTGTTTACTTTTGATGTGTACATATGTTTATGTTAATATATTTGAAGTTACGTTGCGTTATATTAGCGGAAGTTTACGACTGCCATGATGGTGCAGTGCGATGTTTATGTTGATTTTGTGCGAAGTTATGTTGAATTTGTTAAAAGTCTGTCTTACTGTTCCAGAAAGTTAATTGTTTCCTCCACTCAAACGAAACCTCTGATGACAGACATTCATGAAATGTGCAATAAGGTGTGATTACTACAACATTTGCGGGTAAGTAACCATGTTATTTTGCCCAAAATTCGTAACAAGCTGGTTTATGGCTTTTCTAAAGCATAATTGTGCCCTGAAACACACAGTAAAAATCAACCGATGAATTCCTTCGGGAAATTTTTTTATGGCTAAAAATTCAAAATGGCCGCCAAATTGCCTATGAAATACTATATTGGGCCTTGAATTCAGTTTATATTAATTTTATTTTTACTTTAAATACAGGATAATGGGGCTATATGAGCTGCAGGTAGTATACTAACACTCATCTAATAACATTACTGAAAATATTATACCAATTTGACTGAGAACATGAAAACAAAGACAGCGGTCTGTGTGAAAAATCATCTCCATTTTCACAGTCATAAAGAGTCAATATGCAAAACAGTTATTTGCAAATTATAACCACAAACACAAGACAAAAATGTTTAACATGTGAATTTGATAACAGATTAATATTTAACAAGAGCAACATTGGCCAGACATTGAGCATCAGGAGCTCATATGCGGAGAGTTGAGCAGATGTGCATTGCACAATTCTCGGTGAGTGATGCCTGATACCATGGAAATCTATTAAGAACAAGGTGTGCCTTAGAACTTTCTAACAGTAAGACTTCTATTTACTGTGACTAATGGTCTCCTCTCCTCTATGGCACGGAGTTGTGGCCTCTTTCTGTCACACTGAACAAAAAATTGGAAGCAGCCCACCACAGGTGGCTAAGAGGCATTCTTGGCATCACCTGGAGGGATAAAGTCACGAATGAAGAAGTACGGAACAGAACAGGAAAACACTGATCGAGAAGGTGATCCGAGAAAGAAGAATGCGATGGCTCGGTCATGCGATAAGAATGGATGAAGCACGCATCCCGAAGCAAGCACTACAGTGGGAAGTTGTAGGATTCAAGAGAAAACCTGGCAGGCCAAGGACAAGCTGGAAAGGTGTAGCAAAGAAGGACCTTCAAAGAATGGGACTCACCTGGGAGGAAGTTGAAGCATTAGCTCAAGACAGACAGACGTGGCGTCAACGTGTGGCCCTGTGCATCCAGGATGCAGGATGAACCAAGTCAAGTCAATGGTCCATAGGTCCAGTTTTCTAGCATTCTGAGGCTACATAAAGATGTTGATTTTGCCTTATTCAGTGAAATTTATTGATTTATTTCCTGCAAATACATCTAGTAGCAAGGGTGTTATAGGCGATAAACCAAATTCAAAGTGGCGGCCGCCGCCATGTTGAATTTATTATCATCGCCAATTTTGGTCACATGGTCTATTTCCAGTAGTGACTGGTTACATTTGTGCAAAATTGCATGAATCTACCTCAATTGGTTGCTGAGTTATTACTTTCTGTGCAAAAATCCAAGATGGCGGCTGATGCAATTTAGGATTTTTTTTGTTCAGTATTATGGTATTTCCATACGTAGGATCATAAAATGAATCCGCGTGCTAAATTTTGTGCGAATACATGCAATAGCAAGCGAGTTATGGGCGATAAACAAAACTCAGAATGGCGGCCGTCGCCACCTTGAATTTATTACTATTGCCAATTTTGGTTACATTCCTATTTCCTGCAATGGCTGGCTACACTCCTGCAAAATTATGTTAATCTAACTCAAACAGCAGCTGACTTATTAGTGTTTGTGCAAAAATCCAAGATGGCGGCCACCGCCATTTTGAATTATTATTTTGTAACGCTGGACCGCCCACGAAGCCCGTTTGTGGTCCTAAACTTGCCCTTCCAATTTTGTATTGATCGAGTTTATACTTTTCGATATATCATGATTTGAAAATTTTGCAAATTTGGTTTAAAATGCCTATTTTAGCGCCCAAGATCATGTTTTTGGGGAGTTTTGACTCCTAAACTTTACTTTTTATCATCGAGACCTTAATGTCATTGTGATTGCTAACTAATTGCTGATCTATCTCTCTTTTCAACGTGTTTACCTCGTGCCTTGCTTTGGGCACACGACCGTTCAAGGTTTTCAACTCTCTCTGCAGCTTTGTTATTCTACTGTCGGAATCCTCTATAACTTACTAACATTCTCTGAATTTTTTTTCTTCCATTTCTTTTCAAGATCCTTGAACTTTATTTCCATTGACGACGTAAACACTTGCAATTTCTGTTCAACCAACATTATCATCAATTCAATGTGTTTCTCTTTTGTCGGCCTCGAAAAAATGTCGTCATTTGACATCACTGGTTTTGTATTAGGCCTAATTTAGGTCCTTTTTGGTCGCTTTAAGGTTCTTTTTGACAAGCTCTGAGGTCCCTAAAGTTTCTAATTTTTGTTATTGTATGAACGGCAGCCCGAAATTTGCATTACAGGTATTGGCTAACTTTTTTCCATGTACAATTTTTATCTGTCCCATTGCTATAGCATAGCATGGGACAGATTATAAAATCACTTCTGTCACAGTCATTCTGTCAGTCTGCCTGTAAACACTCCTACGGCCACAATTTTGATTCAGTATTGATGAAATTGTGCACAGTTATTCGGGACCCGAAAAGTAAGATCGAGTTTGTTTGGGATAAAAATCTGATAACGGCTTCCCCTATTTTACCCCCAAATTTGTAAAAATTTGCGTTACGGCCTATGGGGACATCAAAGTGGTATAACTCGGTCCCCGTAAAAGATAATTGCGTGCTGTGTTTACCTACGCCCTATTTTTGGGGACTTGCAATCTAAAGGTGTTATTTAAATCTATTCTGTATCGACCTCTGTTGCCATGGCAACCATTCAAAAGTTGCAAAATTTTGCATTACAGTCAATGGAGATTTCAGAGCCGTATAACTCGGTCCCAGTAAAAAATAATTGCGCGCTGTTTGCACCTACCGCCATATTTTCGGGTTCGGGCTATCCGATGATGTCGTTAAAATTTCTCCCCTGCCGACCCCTGTTGCCATGGCAACGAATTTTCGGACAAAATTGACTATAACTCGGCCCCCGTGAAAAATAATTGCGTGTTGTTTTCAGCTACACTTCCTATTTTCGGGCCCGGACTATTCGATGGCGTCATTTAAATTTCTCGCCTGTCGATCCCTGTTGCCACGGCAACGAATTTTTGGGACAAAATTGACTACAACTCGGCCTTCTTGAAAGATAATTGCGTCCTGTTTGCACCTACACTTCCCCACCCCCTTATATGCAGCTGCTAGGCTATATAGTGTGGCAATGGGACAGATACCTCGTTCCACAGTACCTATTTCTAGTTTAAAAAAATAAAATTGGCACACATTGTAGGCAGAAACAGTGCAAGTATACCAACATATAAAAGAAAATCGCTGAGATTTTTTTGGCTTTAAAAATAAGCTTAACCTTTTTTGCCCATAGTCTGCCATGCAAAAATTTGGCGCCCTTCAGCTCTGCAATTTCTGAAGCGATCTGCACCAAATTTGGCACATTTATAGGGAACGTCAATGTCTTGTAACGCTGAAGACAGAATTTCTATATAGCTCCTCTAGCCAATTTTTTGGTCATTTTCCCAAAAATTTACATTACGGGTATTGGCTAACTTTTTACGCGCGAAAGCAGCTACTGCTTTCAGCGCATCTTAGCCATCGCAACTCTGTTCGTCTGTCCGTCTGTCACACAGGTGAATCAGTTAAAAGCGGTGCAAGCTAGGATCTCTAAATTTTCATCGTTGGCTGCCTGGAAGACTCTAGTTTCAGGAACTGTAAAGCTTTTTCATAAATTCGAAGGGGTTATTCCGAACGAGGGCGCTAAATGAGAGGGGGTGGGCAAAATCACAAATTTTTAAAAATCTTTTAAAATCTTTTAAAATTTGTGATTTTTAGCCAATAAGTCGCTGTATCTCAGTAACGGTGCGAGATAGGGCCTAGGTTACTATTAATCACTAATAGGAAGTCGTACACTGGATCTCGATTGGCGCCGAATTCAGTGACCTTGAATGCCAAAATAGGGGGTTACTAGATTTTTTTGGCGATTTCAGGCTGCGACACAAGTCTATATCATTCACAAGGTGGCGCCACAGAACTATCGTTATGCGATCCAGATAGAGAATTTGGTATTTGTATTTTAACTTAGCATGAACACCCCAGTTTTCAGCTAAACTACTGAACCAGAACTGCTATAGGTTTTCGTGTGTCTCGTAAGCATTAGCTCAAATTTCTTGTTTTTTCATGTTGCGATTTTTCTAAAATTCACACACATTGTAGGCAGTAACAGTGCAAGTATGCTGGCATATTCAAATAAAACCCTTGAGTTTTTTTCTGGCCTTCATAACTTTTTTTCACCATAGGCTGTTATGCAAATTTTGGCATTGCCTAGCGGCTGTATTTATGGTGCAGTCTGGGTCAAAGTATACGCAGTGTTAGAGTGGACTGCCATAAACATTCTGCCGAATTTAAGTCGCCTAGCTGTTGTCAATCGTTTTTTGTATTTGTTTTAAAATCGCTAAAAACTAACATTTTGTGCAAATTCGTGCACAGAGACTAAGTCCAATCGCTGCCTTTATGATAAATGAGCAATTGAAGTTCAGTGGCATGTAATTTGACTTTGCAGCAACCGATCTACACAGTGTTTCATAAAAAAGGACCCCTTTCTGTTTTTTTTCATAATTTACTTAAATTAGGAGCAATTTGCATGGAATTTTTACCAGTTGTAGCTGAAGAAATACTAATTCGAAATATTTGAGCAAAATATGGCAGTTGATTAAATGTTCTTTGCTAGTCGTGATGTAACGCTGACGTCATAATGTGTCACAGGTACAAACTTGTTAGTATCAACTGGTGCTGTCAGTTGCTACTCTGCTTCGATGGTGAACTTAATCTGGTTCGCTAATGAAAAATGCTTATCGTATCATCAGTGAGCAACATGGAAACTTGGAATCGGGCATCTTGTGATCCAAAAACTCAACATCTTGCATGCTCGGTGTGAGAGTGCACTGTCTTGCTCAAACATGTGAAAGACCAACTATCCCCACAGACACGTAAATTCGATCGCTTTGCACGTTTTTGTGGCTGCAACTGTAAAACGTCAAATATTTGACACCAACGAACCAGATTTTTCACCATTGAAGCAGGGTAGCAACTGGCAGCACCAATTAGGATTAGCCTGTTTGTACCCGTGACACCTAATGTCAGCGTTACATCATGACTAGCAAAGAATATTTAATCAACTGCCATGTTTTGTTAGAACATTTTGAATTAGTATTTATTTAGCTACAAATGGTAAACATTTCATGCAAATTGCTCATCATTTGAGGGAATTATGAAAAAAAGGGGGCCTTTTTTAATGAAATACCGTGTAGACAAAATTTTCACAGAATGTTCAGATGTCGAAACAAAGTTGAAAAATTAGGGGTCCCCAAATTTTGACGTCAAGGGAGACTCCCACCCCTCAAAATTTTTTTTCTGAGAAAATGTGTTTTCTTCGAATGCCTGTTCGAAAAACATATGGAACATATGAAAAACATAAAAATTTAAAGAAAAAAATAGGTGGGCATCGGATGCAGTTTTCGTTTGTATTCCAATTTTAGTTTTCATTCGAATTTTCGTTTTTGTTTTAGTTTTTGTTCTAGTTTTTGTTCTAGTTTTAATTTTCGTTTTGGTTTTCATTTTTGTTCCAATTTTAGTTTTTGTTCCAATTTTCATTATCATTGTATCGTTTATTTATTTATTTTTTAAACGAATTTCGTGAAAACTAGAACGAAAATGAGAACGAAACTCGACCCATGCTGTTTGCAGAAGTGGGGTTTTTCGGTTTTTTGCCCTTCTCGCGATATCTCCGTCGTTTGAAGGCTAATGGTCGCCATACTTAGGGATTTGTAGTCTTCGTACTACCCTACAAAATTTTTCCCTCCATTCCATATTTGCAGTTTCAGTTTTGCTGCAAGGCGGTGCTAAACGAATTTCATTGAACCTTGATATCTCGCTCATTTTTGCACCGATCGGCACAATTTTTTTTCACCACACAGTAGATCTCGCCGAGAGCGATGCGACGACCCGTCACGAAGCTTTAACTTGACTCTAATCATGTCAAGTTTCATCTCATGGAAGGTGGAAGGCTGAGTTGATTTAGCTGGCTGGCTTCATACCAACATGTTGTACTTGCTCACAGACAGTCAGCCATCCGGGCCCGGCTTAGGGTAACTTTGTTGATCAGATGAAACGTGTTACCGCCACGCCACCAGCCCAATTATTTTTACACTAACTTCTGGTGCTATATGTTGGATTTGTTATTATGATACATGATGTTCTGTGTGCGCAGTAACAATGTCATCTGACAGACATTCGTTATCGTCTCCACGACATCGTAGTTTGCTGTCATCATCAGCTGCTGGCAACGATGCCATGGCTGCAGCAACATCAGCAGCAGCATCACAGGTCGTCATGAGTCATTCTCAGTCGTCGCACACGCTCAGTAGCAGCAACGTGATTGACCGGACTGCGTCGTCCGATGAGGACACGTCACTGTTGTTTGAAGACAAGACACTGTGGAGCTCGTCGTTCACGGTGCTCTATGAGTTCTATCAGACGGGAACATTCTGCGATGTTGAGATACATGTCGGCACGCAGCATATCAACTGCCACCGGCTTGTGCTTGCCTGCTTCAGCAAGTACTTTAGGTACCACACCTCTTGCAGTTGTAGTAGCGGTAATAACTTATTATCTGTCCCATTGCTGTAGCATAGCATGGGACAGATTATAAAATCACTTATGTCATTCTGTCATTCTGTCTGTCCGTCTGTAGACACTTTTACAGCTGCAATTTTGATTCGGTCTTGATGAAATTTTGCAAAGTAAGATAGAGTATGTTTGAGATAAAAATCTGATAACTCCTTCCCTTATTTTATCCCAATTTTTAAAAATTTTGCATTACGGCCTATGGGGACTTTAAAGTGGTATAACTCGGTCTCTGTAAAAGATAATTTCGTGCCGTGTTTACCTACCCCCCTTTTTGGGGTCAGGCAATCTGATGGTGTCATTTAAATTTACCCCTTAATGACCCCTGTTGCCATAGCAACCATTCAAAGGTTGCAAAATTTTGCATCACAGCCAATGGGGACTTCAAAGCGGTATAACTTGGTCCTCGTAAAAGATAATTGCGCGCTGTTTGCACCTACCCCTTATTTTTGGGCCCGGGCTATCTGATGGTGTCGTTTAAATTTTTCCCCTGCCGACCCCTGTTGCCATGGCAACGAATTTTGGGACAAATCTGACTACAACTCGGCCTTCTTGAAAGATAATTGCGTCCTGTTTGCACCTTCCCCCCCTCTTATACGCAGCTGCTAGGCTATATAGCGCGGCGATGGGACAGATACCTCGTTTCACAGAATGTATTTCTAGTGTAAAATCATCAAATTACAATCTTTTCAGTGAATTTGTTGAAGTTTTGGCAACTGCTGCTGCGTTCTTCAGAACGACTCTCCGCTAGGGGTCACTGCAATGACTGATAAGTAATCACAGATACAAAGAAGTTTGTATGAGCCCTTGCCTTGGTTTATCGGTTTTCTCGTTTGTCATTCTTTCCTGATATACATATATTAGAGCTGTCGAAGCATTAACTTTTTACTCCTCGTGCGCTACATTGCTAACATAGTGAAGAGGAGTATATAAGATCAGTGTAATATGGAGAACCGACCGACCAACGACCGACCTCTGTTTCTGGAAGAGCCTTCCTGGATGAACTACAAATGGCCATATCTCCATAATGGTGCCAGATAGACGCATGGTCACTATGGACAAGACCATGTGTCTATCTAACACCGTTATGGAGGTATGTCGCCTCAAAGATTATGGGGTCACGAGTTTGACCTTTTGGGGTCACGTGACGTGATGACGTCAGTTGCACGGTTGATGCTGTCGGCGAGGTGATGCTGTCGGCACCGCTATTTGCGGTGCGAAAAGAAAGGAACTAAAAAGCAGTTAAAAGAATACAAAAGAAAATAATAAGCACAAGGGGTACATTAGATTGGTCACAATCTAAAATATTTCTTGTAAATCATGTTCTAAATCATGCAGTACACGCATATCAATGAAGGGCAGGTTGAAAGCTAAAAACAGCCAGCGTCAAGTTGCGACAGATCAGAGACAGGATTTTTAGCATTAAAAATGTTTAAGCTAAAAATGCTATTTAATTTTTTCAATAACCGGTTACCACATTACTGCCGATGACGTCACAGTGGCGCTTTGTTAAAGAGTAATTTATTTTGTTTATAAATTATCACTAAATTATCATTCTTTTAAAGCAGTCGCCGGCTGCCCACCGAATTCATCTTCCAGCAGGATGGTGCTCCAGCATACACAGCGTGCTGTGCACGGAACTGGCTGTGGGCCAACTGTTCAGATTTCATCACAAAAGAACAGCGGCCTCCAAATTCGCCAAATATAAACTCAGTGGACTATCACATGTGGGGTGCAATGTTGGAGGCTTACTGCAAGCTTAGAACAAAGCTGAAAACAATTGCTGAAGTCAAGGAAGTGCTTCAGGTTATCTCGGGCAACCTGCCACAAGGACCGATCAACAAGGCTGTGAAAGACTTATCAAAGTAAGTGACTGAAGGCTTGTGTTGGAGCTTGGAGCTGGTGGTGGACACTTCGAACATTCACACTGACAATGAAATTCTAGCTTCTGATCATTAGTTAACTGTGTTGTTTCAACGATGTTATTGCATCGGTGTACATTTTTTAATGCTGAAAAATCAGTAGGTAGTCATGTTAAAAAGTCTATAACTTCGTCATTTTTTAATAGAATCACATTTTACTTGGCATTCAGATGTAGAAGGTTTTAGCAAATAAAGCTGTAAAATTTCAAATTAAAATTCGAAACCATTGCTGAGAAAACAGCAAAAAACTTTAGGGGACTACTTTTTTTGCCACTACCCTGTAGTAGTTGTAGTAGTAGTAGTATGTGCAGGCCATCGTGTTTTGCTACAGATGCTAATATTTTTCTTTCGCTGCTTAGTTACGAAGACCCTCAACCGGTCTTCTTGAAAGTTTGTTGCACTGTCCGAAATAGGTGCAATTTTAAAAACTATGCACCAAAATTTGAGGGTCTTTTCACCTAAAATTTTAGATCCATAACATGTTTAAAACTACAGAGCAATTTTGGTTTACTTTAGATTTTGATCTAGAATATGTCCAGAGTGGAAACAAGACATCGAGAGGTGAAAATGGTATTGGAAACTGATGTTTTCCCCGTAAATGATGTAATTCAGTGGACTTTGGTTTGCAAATGGCATAAAACTTGGACCACAGTTTAGATCCAACCAAAGTCAATTCATATACAGTGCAAGCTCTACTTTGGTTGCTCGCTGGCTAAGAACAGAATTTCAGAACCGTATATCGCTTACACAGCCACAATGCTGTGCATTCACCAGCACAAAATGTCCCAAATTGTCTTAACGTGTTTTGTGAATCGGACCCCAACTTCTGTTATGCAGTTGCTGTGTGGTGAGGACAGGTCGATGTTTACATCAGAGATGAGTGAGTGTCGCAGGCGGACGGTGACAATCTATGATGTGGATGAATCGGCGCTGGTGGCTCTGGTCAACTTTGCTTACACTGCGTGCATCACTCTCACCACTGACAATGTTCAGACTCTGCTGTACGCCTGCTCCATACTACAGGTACATTGTAAATAGATTAGTTATGCTATGGAATATATTGCCCGATGAAGTTATGTCGGTTAATAGCGTCAGCAGTTTTAGGAGACACTTGGATCAGTTTTCGTGTAACCTTAATTTGTAGGACAATTGCAATTTGGATTTGTAGCACTGGAATTCACAGTGCAATAATGGCATAAGTTTAGTTTTTGTTGTGTGGTTATATTTATGTCAGACGGAAATAAAGGCCTTTGGCCTGTTTTCGGATATTCATTGATGATGTTGATGATGATGATAGCGTAACAACGTAAAGAGCGTTCCGAGCCGTACTTCTTATATGGTGCCACTGATCTCCATTTTCTTAGACGCCAACTTACACTGTCAGACCACAGAATGTCGGGATAGTATTGCACAGTAGGCTTAGGTAGGAGTTGTTGATTGGCAGGTGATATATAGGGTGCACCGGTAAAAACCATCTCCTATGGAAAGTATCATATTTCCAGAATTATAGCACATTTTCCCACCATGTTTATGCTGTTTAGAGAAAGGATTCAGGCCACAGGTCTGGCAATTTTTATTTCTAAACTTATTTTGAATCAAATATTATAAGCATTTTGAAGTTAAAAGTGCATTTGAAGTAAGTAAAGTGATTCTGACTTATAAATAGCAGCTGCGATATTTTGGTCCCAGTCATGTGTTTTTAATTCTTTGTTTAATATAAATAATATTTCTATGCCAACATAGCGGCCAGAGGCATAATGTTTTCGAAGAATTCGTGTGTCCTTGCGTTCGTCTGTGCATGAGTCCCGAACAAACATTGTTAGCACGATATCTTGGATATTTGTTGACGGAATTTGAGCAAATTTTCACCACTGACGGACTTTGGGGCAAGTATGAACGTGTCGAATTTTGGGATCAAAAGATCAAGGGTCAAGCTCACGGTGGGGTCAAATATGCCCCAAGATGCACATCTTGGTCTTGTAGTTGTCACATGTTGGTGGAGGCATAGTAGTCGATGACGTCATAACCACTATATAGTTTTAAATGCACTGTTATTTTGGACGTTATTGATTTGCTAGTTGTATATTTTGCATGGATTTGGGACAGTTGTTGTTGTTTGTTAATAGCGAAAACATTGGTAGATATAAATACATGCTTTTAGTGAGCTTGTGCCTTGTGAGGGTAGGAGGCTGAGTTGACCCTCGGTGGGCGTGGCTTATTGATGATTGACAGGTTGAATCTGTTGCAGTTGCTTATGAGTGCTATGAGTTCGTGGCCTTCCACCTACACCCCAGCAACTGTATCGGGGTGCATAGGAGGCTGAGTTAAGCCTCAGTGGGCGTGGCTTGTTGATTAACAGGTAGAGTCTGTAGCTCACTCGTGTTGCGAGTTCATGGCCTCTCATCTGCACACCAGCAACTGTATCGGAGTGCATAGGCGGCTGAGTTAAGCCTCATTGGGCGTGGCTTGTTGATTAACAGGTAGAGTCTGTAGCTCACGTGTGTTGCGAGTTCATGGCCTCCCACCTACACCCCAGCAACTGTATCGGAGTGCATAGGAAGCTGAGTTAAGCATCAGTGGGAGTGGCTTGTTGATTAACAGGTAGAGTCTGTAGCTCACGCGTGTTGCGAGTTCATGGCCTCCCACCTACACCCCAGCAACTGTATCGGGGTGCGTAACTTTGCCCAGCTGCACGGCCACTGTGAGCTCATGTCCAGAGCTGATCAGTTCATTCTTCACAACTTCACTGCAGTTGCCGCCAGTGATGAGTTTCGTGATATGACCATCAACAACCTCCACGCTATCATTGCTTCGTCCTATCTCAACGTACGCTCCGAGGTAAGGCAGCTTAACAGCATTGGTATATCACATGTTTATCATCTCCATTATCTGCGTGTTTTTAGCTTGTTTTCAAGGTATTACGTGTGTTTTATAAACAGTGATAATTCATTAAGTTGCAACCTTTATTCACTGGTTTATTTATTAGTTAACAGTGCTGTCATGGTAGAGGAAGCATTTGCTTCCTCTTACATTTTTGTCTCTTCGAAAACTTTTTGGAAATATTTTTTAGAAATACAAAAATTGGGGCTGCAAGTTCCCCATTTTGGGGGATTTAGAGACAAAATTGAACTACTTAGCACACATAATCTCCTCTGTCTTTAATTTGCAGCTCTGTCAGAACTGTGTCAAAAACTTGCAACTGTCTGTCAGAAAGTTGCAACTTTTTGCTCCATTTACTTACTGCTTTCTTAACCCACAACACCTGATTAGTTTGTTGATGTTTCAGCGACCACTGCTGCCTTCTTTAGAACAATTTCTGTTCACTTTTTGATCTTTTCGCTGCAAACAGTTTGTCACAAATTGGTAGGAGCTAGGCCTTGTCTCGGTTCATTGACTTGTATGGTTTTTGCTGTACTTCATAGTACTTCACATCAGCATTGTGGCTTAAGAAGGAAGTTCCTATTTTTGACAGACCACTGCAGATAGATTTCCAGCAGAGAAGATCGTGGTGATCAAAAATTTTTAATTTGGTCCTTAATTTTTTCCCAAAATTGGGCATTTTCAGCCCCAAAGTTTGTAGTTTTGAAGGAAATTTTTGTGCAAGAAGGAAATTTTTTAATAGGTTGAAATTTGAGGGGGATTGAATCTCTCTTCCCATTCCCTGCCGCTCCTGCCCCCATCACTTCCCACCCTTCTCTGCCATAATGCCTCTTATACTTATGCTTTTTATGGTGGTGGTAATCAGGGTTGAGACACTGGGCAGAGCCCTAAAAACCCGGTTGGTTTTTGGGGGTAAACCCACGTAAAAATTGCTAAAAACCGACTAAAAAACCAACCTTAACTTAATCAAATATTAGATTTTTTTCATTAATAATGAAATATTTTATTATGGCCAAGTTTTTGATACATCCCAATGTATAAATTTGCAAATATTGGTATATTTTATGCTCTGGTGACTGGGGAGCAAACAGAAGCACATATGAAGCAACTAACTGAAAACATGCAGAAATCTTTAGAACCCATCAAATTGGGCTTTTTTACAAAAACCGTTGCAGTCTAAAAAACAAAAAATCATAGCACACAAAAACCCAGTAAAACCCCAACAACCCATTTGGGGTTTTTTGGTCTTGATGTGTCCAGGTGGAGGTGTATGAGGCGGTGATGTCGTGGATCAAGTCATCAAACCAGCCTCCCGCTGATGACGCCTGCAACCATCTGTCAACACTTGTGTCTCAGCTACGACTGGCTCAGCTGCCGACATCATTTCTGCTCGACACGGTCTGCACCAACGCATTGATACGAGCCAACACGGAGTGTCGAGACTATCTGGATGAGGCCAAGCACTATCAGATGTCACTGGCACAACTCATTCCTTCCATATCTCTCACCGAACGCATGCTGCCTCGACACAGCTATGCCGGTGAGTACCGCTAGACCGACTCAGTCTCCTACTCTTTGTGGGACACTGTCACATGTCACTGGCCTAGCTCATGTCTCAGTTACCTGTCATATTGGTGGGATGAGGTCATACACTACGTTTAACTCATTTCGTGGACTAGACTGGTCTTTTTATCTTTCAATATATATAATAAAACCTTAGCATTTTAGAACTGTGTGTAAGGACGAAGTGATGATATCAGTTCTCTAAAGCAGCAGAAAATTTTTTGGTTAACCCTAGATGGGGCTATGCATGGGGCGTCATTACAAGCTGACTCTAGTTGGTAATCACTAACATAGTTTAAAGCCTTCTTCATTTGATACGTGAACATACTGCGCTTGCACCTTATATGCTCAGGTGCATCAGGCTAATGGAGCTTAGAGTGCATCAGCTGTTAGGTATTCTGTGTTTTTAGGTATTCTATGTGACTGTATGTGGTCTGCTAGGTATTCTGTTCTGTGTGGGTGGTCGTGGTACGTCTGGTACGCCATTCAAGACGATAGAATGTTACGACGCGCGTCAGGATCGCTGGGTGCAAGTCGTCGAGATGTCCACTCGGCGTCGCCATGTTGGGGTTGTGGCCGTAGCAGGTCTGTCACTCGCTTTCTTTTATCATCAACACATAGCCAGCCTGCACTATAGCATTGCTCTATGTCCGGCGTCCGTGCTTGATGGCCTTGTACCAAAGATCAGCTGGAGTAGCACCGGAGTCCCAATTGATTTGCTGCAGCTGGTTGATGCATGGATGGCCTGGTCTATGTTTCCATGAGTGATGAGTGACTGAGTGATGTATCGACCTGGCAGCATAGGGTTTGGTTGGCTGGAACAGCTTTTGACAGACAGGTACTGTGAGAAAACTCACTTTCTCTGTCTGTTCTCAACTGTCGTTGTATCTGTCTGTCTGTCTGTCTGTCTGCTGCTGTAGTCATAACAGATCTGTCTGTCCTTCTCCATCTCTTGTCTGTGGTGTATGTGTAATACTAGTTATGGTAGTAGTAGTTACAGTTAAATCATAGTTACAGTTGTACCACACACCAGTAGTAGTGAGAAAACTCACTTTCTCTGTCTGTTCTCAACTGTCGTTGTATCTGTCTGTCTGTCTGTCCGTCTGCTGCTGTAGTCATAACAGATCTGTCTGTCCTTCTCCATCTCTTGTCTGTGGTGTATGTGTAATACTAGTTATAGTAGTAGTAGTTACAGTTAAATCATAGTTACAGTTGTAGTAGTCGTATAGGTAGTGGTTATAGGTAGTGGTCATACAATACAATACAATATTCATTTAATTCAAGTGTAGACAGACCGCTACGTAGTTACAATAAATTACGCTAGTGTTAACAGTGTGTAGATTACAGGATAAAAGTAAGCGCAGTAGAACATAATATACAATTTAAAAATCTGAAAATAGTAAAATAAAATAAACAAAGAAATAAGTGTAGTAGGTGATAATTCTAATAAATGTCTTTTAAAAGCATCCTGGATAAAAAGTTTTTATCATGTAATGTTAGATCATGCTGTCTTTGCCTAAGGTTGTAATCATGAGCATCAATTAGACTGCCATCTTATAGTAGTCATCTGGAGAGTCCGTGGACGCTTTGAACACACTCGATTGCTTTCTGTTTCACTAGTACAGTCCTGTTCTTTTCATCGCTTGAAGCTAGTTCAGTTGGTGGGCGTGAAGCCATGTTGTCGTTGGCTGTATTGTTTCTCGGACTTTGTTCTTTACCTGCTCTGTCAATCGACGAGTCAACGACCGTCACGCATGACTGCGGCGCATCAATCACCGTGTCGTCGTCGCTGCTCAGCACCGTCGATCGACGACTGTTGTTCGTTGCTGGTGGCGACTCATGAATTTTCTCAGTGCGGCCTTCGACATGGTCGAGCATGCTACCTTACTAAAACGACTTTCTTGCAGTTTTGGTGTTTCAGGTGTTGCTTATTCTTGGATCAGATCTTACCTAGATGGCAGGACACAATCTGTATGTATGGGCTCGTACTCGTCAGCTGTGACTTCATGCTCTGTCGGTGTACCCAAGGATCCGTCCTGGGGCTACTACTGTTTTCTGCATATACGTCTCCTCTGTCAACCATCGCCAAATCTCACCAGGTCTTTCAGCAGCAATATGCAGATGATACGCAGCTCTATGTCGCTTTGTCGCCTATCAATTATTCCAATGAGCTCATCACACTCCAGTCATGTCTGAGCTCACTACATGTCTGGTTTTGTGAAAACGGCATGGCACTCAACCCATCCAAATCTGATGCTATACTTTTTGGCACCGCTCAGCGTCTAAAAACCATGTCTTCTCTTGCTTCTGTCAAAATAGTGGATTCTGCGATACAGTTTTCTGACACAATCAAGATTCTTGGGGTTACACTTGATTCTACTCTCACCTTGTGACCTCACATTAAGGCAATACCCAAGTCCTGCTTTTACCACATACGTTCCTTTAGACAAATTCGTCCATCGATGGATCGTTCTATGGCCATAGCTGTTGCTTCTGCTTTGGTGTCAGCAAGGCTTGATTATGCGAATTCGATCCTTTTTTTGTGTCCACAAAAGCACATATCTTGCCTTCAGCGAGTACAGCACGCACTTGCCAGAGTCGTAATGCAGCAGGCCTATCGGTCTTCTTCATCGACTGAACTTCTCATACAACTCAACTGGCTACCTGTTGAATGGCAAATAAGATTTAAACTCGCCACCTCAACTTATAAGACACTGCACACTGTCCATCCACCTTACCTTACTGATCTTCTGCAGTATCATAAATCCCAGTGTCCACGAGCTCTTCTACCAGTCAGTTACTTGCAATTCCATGGCATAACTTATCCTTTGGTTCTCGTTCTTTTCGTGTCTTTGCATCGCAAATTTGGAACTCCTTAACTCCTCAAATTCGTCAGTGTCAAACCTTGGCTACCTTCAGACGTCACTTAAAGACCCACTACTTTCAGTCAGCCTTTTCTGCCACCTAGCGTCCATCATCCTATGTGCCCTGATTTTTTCTGAGACTTTGGCGCTTCATTTACTTACTTAGTAGTCACACTCACAGTTGTAGTAGTAGTAGTAGTTGTATTGTAGTTGTAGTAGTAGTTATAGCAGTAGTAATAGACATAGTCGTCGTTCTCTCAGTTGTAGTATTTGTATTAATAAGTAGTAGTAGTACCAGTGTAGTAGTAGTAGCGTCTGTGTGGTCTGTGCTGTAGGTAAGCTGTATGCGGTGGGAGGTCATGATGGCAATGAACATCTAAAGTCAGGTGAAGTTTTTGATCCTCTCACTAACACCTGGCAAGCCATTGCTCCCATGTCCAAACTACGGTACTACTGCTACACTGTCTCAGTCTTGTCTCATGTTACTACTATTAAAGTAACTTCACTGTTGCTAGGTGCTGCAAACTGTCTCATTTGTTTGTTTCGTGAGCGTAAACGTTTTAAAGTACAGTACATGTGTATAGAAAAACTTGCTGAAATATTGTGTTCTTTAGGTCAGAAAAGCCAAAACGGTACTTACAACTGTCCATTCATACATAGACAATGGTGATACAAAGCTCACAAACAGTAGCCCACACATGAATACTTCCAATTCTTGCCAATTCTTAACAATCAAACAAGTTCTCCATCTGTTTAATTGGTGAATTAAATTTAGCTACCAAACTGCAGTCAATTAAAGTGATGTTTAGGTGATTCTGTGGTTTAACATCATTCTGGATAAAGAATATTTCTGCTGGTCAAAACGTCTACGATTGTGGCACGGCTTTCACTGATTTTTACAGGTGTTGTTTGTGAGCTAACATTGTTGTATAGTTCATGTCTGTTGTAGCAGGCAATATTTTACACGTGTTCATAAGATTTTAGGTGTGTAGTCATGGTTTAGCACTGTAGATGGTTTAGATGACAGCGCTTGTAATGGTGTGGTCGTAGTCGTAGTAGTAGCAGTAGGCCTAGTAGTAGCAGTTGTTGTTGTAGTATCAGTGTAATAGTTGCCTGCATTTGTAGTCGTGGCATTGCGTTGGCACACCTCAACGGTCCAATCTATGCCGTGGGTGGTCTGGATGACACCGCATGTTTCAATATTGTCGAGCGTTATGACACGGAGTCTAACTGCTGGACCAAAGTTCAGGAAATGAACTCTGCACGTGGGGGCGTCGCCGTCACTGCTTTCAGGGTGATATAACTTTCTCTCTCTTTCTATCTGTGTTTTTATGTGTGTGTCTGCATGTTTGTCTGTTTGTGTGTCTCTTTGTCTCTCTGATTAGGGTTTTCTGTATGCTAATAGATTTAATAGTAATAATAATAATGTAGAAATTTGTAAGGAGCGCAAAGTCAGCGAGCTGAATCTTGAGGCGCCGGCAGTCGCTAGAGGGCAGTGATGAGCTCTAAACTGAGTAGGTCGGTTTTGAGATGACGTTTGAGGGTTGAATGGGAAGTACAATGTCTAACTGATAATGGTGCATTAGGGGTGAATTTTAATGTTATGCACTATATAAATTCTTACTTACTAACTTATTTTCATTTACACAGCATCTGTCTGTTGGCTCGCAACTGAGGGAGCAAATCGAGAAGCTCTTCCCTCTCCCCTTTCCTTCACTTCCTCTTTCTCCTTCCTCCTCTTTCTTCTCACTTTTCCTCTCTTTTTCCACTTCCACATTCTTCTCCCTACTCTTTTCCTTCATTTCTTTTCCCCCTTTCCCTTTTTTCTTTCTCTTAGAAGTAGGACCCCTTAAATTCAGCTAGGAAGCTTGGGGAGCACTGTGAGCTTCCCCATTGGATCTGGGGCATTACAGCCTTTAATACACAATTTATTGGCAACAATTTTAGTTATTTTCCTTATATTCAACTTAGTCCCCCAAATTTAATGCACTTTTAACAATAAAGGCAAACAAGGGCAACACCACATATTTATAAGTGATAAAGCAAGAAGACAAATTTTTGACTTGTTGCATGCAGAATTGTTGCGTTATTCCAGCGATATGAACTTTGTGGTCGTCATCTCGGCCTAATGTTTGTCAAGTTTGGGGGACATACACCAGTTTCACCCCCGCCCCCTCTAAATGCACCCCTGGTCTATGTTTCTCTCTATTTCTGTCTGTCTTTCTGTAGGGTTGTTTGTATGCAATCGGAGGCAACAACGGCACAGCTTCACTAGACACGTGTGAGCGTTACGACCCCCACCTCAACAAATGGACATGCATTGAGCCAATGAACAAACGTCGTGCTGGCGCCGGCGTCGCTGAACTACACGGATATCTCTATGTTGTAGGTGTGTTATCTCTATGCTATGTTGTCTCTATGCTGCCACACTGCTAAAGTATGTGGAGATCTCTGTGTTGTCAGTGGGTTGTCTCTAGGGTCAAAGCTTTCCGTGGAAAAAATTGCTAGATTCCGTGACGTATGGATTTTGCTGTTCTCCATTTTTGCTATTGTCTGCAATTTTAGCGTCCAAGCAGAGGGCGAAATGTCCTTGAGGTAGGCACAACATTTTGGGGCAAAACATCAAAGGGCAAAGGGGCGAAACATCCGTAATTCTTCTATGATCTGTGTATGTTCTGTAGGGACCAACTTAATTCACGATTTCACGGCCGTGACATTTTCCGTGAAATTGGCCTTCTTCCGTGAAAAACGCCGATTTCCGTGAAATCCGTGATTTTTCGTGAATTTTAGTGCTTTTAGTTTATTTTATGACAATTCCAGAGTGTTATCAGCAGCTTTTGTACGGATGTTGCTGTTTGCTACGTCTCACACTTCAGCAGTAAGTAGTTGACATTGACTGTCTTGAGTCTTGACTTAGTGTAGTAAATATTC